>Ga0208958_1000602_pt1 | contig 42464 bp, 53 predicted proteins | sample RifOxyB1_FD_184032 | JGI IMG/M metagenome (GOLD analysis project Ga0208958, IMG submission 184032) | Soil microbial communities from Rifle, Colorado - Rifle Oxygen_injection B1 (SPAdes) | ecosystem: Environmental > Terrestrial > Deep subsurface > Rock core/Sediment | place: Rifle, Colorado...
AGAAAACGTTCACGAAAAGAAGACCAAGATTAATAGTAAAATTGGTTTTGGAATAACACTGAATTTGGCTAATAAAAGCAACCAAAAATGGCTAGCCATCTGCCAACCTGATTTGGCTAAGAATTTGTGGGGATTTGGGCTGAGGAGGCTGGATTTTGGGGTTTGAGAGGAGTTTGCTCCCTGAGCTTCCAGGGCCTGGATTCTTGAGTTTTGATTGCAGATTTCGGCATCGGGGTGCTGCGGGCAGATGGGCTGCTGGGTAAAAATATTACTGCAGTTTTTACATTTATACTGTTGAATAGTTTGCTGCTGATTTTTTCTTATTCCTTTCCTGATAGTTGATTTTGAACTGCACTCTGGACAGATTATTTTTTCTTACATGGATTAATCTTTTGAAACATATTTTTTAAGAATTTATGTAAAAGAATACGTATTTTAGGTCATGAATATTACTAAGAAATTAAGAGGCAAATTTGCTTGCATGTAATAGGCTCAAACCAACTATTTTGTTTTTTCTCTTATGAACTATAACATCCCCTTCCATTTCACTATCATCAGCATTTTGCGGCTTCTCAAAACTTACATATAGAACATCCGCTTCTCTATCAAAATCTATCCACATTTGTGGGGATATATTCATTATGTCTGGAGCCAATTGCTCTATTTTTTTTATTATTGCTTTTTCCATATTGATTTCCTGTTATTTTTTACTTTATTTATTTTGGAAGTTATAAATGCCGTGATTACAAACCCATCTTCTTTTGAGACTTCTTTATAAATAACTATGATATACTTACTTTTAAACTTTTGTACTGCTATAAATTCGTCTTTAATTCCTTCTAAAATTTCTTCTGGATTATTAATTGTCTCTAATACAACTTCGCTAAGACCGGACATATAATCATGAGATTCTACTATATGGAACCATCTTTCCTCTGTAAGCCTGATTTTTACTTTATTTCTAGAAATTGAATACCCTATCATTTCTTTATTATTTGTTTTTGAATTATATAAATCTTTAGACATTTTAATTACTACATTGTTGAGAAACTATCTTAAATAATTTTAAATTTCTTAAATTAAAATTATAATTTGATAGTTGAGTTTTATAGATGTTAAAATGTTGGAGATTTATTTTCAAAAAATAAGCTTTTAGAAAAATTCTTGGTAAAATGAGAGATCTAGGTGAGGGAATTAGGTCATGAATACTACTAAAAAAGGTCATTAGGATTACTAGTAATTTAGGTAATGGATGTTACTAAGAATTTGATGGGTTTAGGACTTGAGAGGCTGAATGATGGGGTTTGAGATGGGTTGCTAATTCCTTTCTTAGCTGCTGTATTTGGGCTTGCTGCTGTGCCGAACCGACGTTATTTCTTTTTTTCCCGAGGGTTCTTTTCTAAAGAAGGCTCTTTTAGTGCTGAGATTTCAGCCTTGAGTTCATTATTCTGCTGTTCCAGTGCCGAGATTTTTGAGTTGAGCTCCTTGACGGCATTAACCAAGACTAAATCCAAATCTCCTGAGCCCGGGATTTTTTTATAGCCGTCTTCTTTTGTTTCTACCCACTCCGGGATTATTTGTTCTACTTCCTGGGCTATTAGACCTGTGTTTGTTAAATTTGGATTGTAGCTCAGCTCTGAAACTGCTTTCTGGTTCCAGTTGAAATTTACCGGTCTTAGTTGCAAGATTTCATTTAAGCCGTATTGATAATCTTGAATGTTTGTTTTTAATCTTGCATCTGAAGCGCAGTCTGATAAATCTGCGTCAGTTGCCGGGTCGCAGATGTCGCCTCCTGAAGTTATTCTCATTCTTTCTATAGGAGCTACATTAGTTGTGCCGGGTCTTGTATAGAATACTAAATCCCCTGAATGTTGGCCTGTGTCTGATGTTTTTTCTAAACCAACTAAACCTAGTGGAAAAGATTGTCCTGGAAGAGAAGCTGTATAGAATCCAATTCCACTATGTTCACCAGTTGCATCATTAGTTTGAATTCTTATAGCACTAGAACCATTATCTCCTGAAGCAAAAATGCTTAAAGGTCCATTCAATTGAGCCCAATTATCATTTATACTATACCCCATACCTACAAATCCAGTAGCTTCATCAAAAATCATTCCCCAATCGCCAGTGCCATTTGTTATATTAACATCTCCATCCACAATTTCTAGTAAAGCCCCTGGGCTCGTCGTGCCGATGCCGACGTTGCCCGCTGCATTAATTCTTATTCTTTCGGTGTTGTTGGAATGGAGAGTCAATATTGATTCCGCTTCAGAGGAAATCAATCGAAGTTCTTTTGTGTCTCCAACATATGCAATACGCCCTTTTTCTATACTATTTTCTCTGAACATAATAATTGCATCATTGCCAGTAATATAATCCATACGGATTATTGCATTATTGCCTGATGGGGCGAGCGAGATATTTGCCTTGTTTGAGTTTTGAACTACTAACAAATCTGCTGGATCCGTCGTGCCGATGCCGACGTTGCCTGTTTCTGTAATCCTCATTTTTTCTGTAATTGTATCTGAGTCCTCTGTAATAAACGCCAAAGCCGAATCTGACGAAGCTACGATTACACCAGCTATTCCAGCTTGAGCTGTCCCAGAGTCTCCTAAGTTAAAAACTAGTCTACCTCCTGCATTAGTTGTGGTGTCAGTATTATAAATCCTAATACCGTCATAATTTGCCCATGTAGTTCCGCTATCTGCAATTGTTATCATCAATTTTTCAACAGGTGCCGTTGTCCCGATGCCGACGTTGCCTGCTGTGTCTATGATGAACTTAGCATCTGTGCCTCCTGAAGTTATATTGAGCCACGGAACTGAAAGAGCTGAGCTGTTACTGATTTCCAACATTGCTTGAGGTGAGGTTGTGCCGATGCCGATTCTGTTTGAAGAAGCGTCTACATAAAAGGTTGAGCCGTCTACTGTGAAATTATCCAAGAAGGAAACGTTTCCAATGAAATTGGCTAAACTTTGAAATGAAACCACTCCTGATGATTCAGGATAAATAAAATCAACTAAAATAGAATCGGGAAATGTGCCGTTATCTGTAAATGTTAATGTTCCAAGATAAGAATTTCCTAAGACAGCCAAGTCTCCAAATATAGTGGTAGATAAATTTGAATTAATCCTTAATGCTTCTGATGAAGATAAATTACTGATTATTCCATTTCCATCCCCATAGCCCGTGTAGAAGGATAAAGCAGATCTTTCAGAACCATTAGAAACATCTGTAAATATAGAAGATATCATGCTTATATTTTCAACTTCTCCAGCATCATCTATATGCTGGAATAACAAGCTAAATCCAGTATTATCCTGCAGAGGATCTGAGCTATTTGACCTTTCAAATGTTAAGATATTTGACAATGTAGAGTTTGCCGATTCTGACAAATTAATATGAAGGATTGAGGAAGGAGACAAAGTTCCTAATCCTAAGAAAGTTGAGGATAAATTGTTATTTCCGATTATTAAATCACTTTCTATACTGAAAGAACCTAAATAAGAATTTCCTAAGACTCTTAAATCCTGTATTATGCTTAAGTTTACTATTTCTACTACGAAATTAAGATTTGGTTTTAGATAATCAGATATTATAGTTGAACGAGTTGTAATATTATCATAAACAGTTAAGTCTTGAGTTACTGTTAAATTATCTCCTATTTCTAATGGAGAGCCTCCAAAGATTGTTCCTAAGATAATTAAATCTGCAGCTGCTGTTAGGTTTGAAACTGCTGTTAAGTTGTCTGTCACTGATAAATTAGTTATAATAAATTCTGAATTCAAGTCAATATCGCTTCCATTAATTGTGTTTAATAAAATATCTTCTGTTGTTATTGTATTATCTAAGATATGAGTTGTGTTGATAATGCTTGTTTCATTGTTCAGCAATAATACTGAGGAATCACTCCAATAACCAACGTCATTAGGGAAGATTGATATTGTTAAGTTGCTCAGGCTTAAATCATCCGAGTTTATTGTAGCATCTAGAATTATTGATGTATTAACACTAGAATCTGCTAAGTCATCTGCTGTTATTGTCCTATCCACTATGTGGGTTGTATTGATAATATTAGTCTCATTATTGAACAAAAGATCTTCAGCTCTTAAACTTGATACTGATGCACAAGTTATTGTGTCTCCTATCTGCGTAACTGCCTCACCTGCGGGACAAGCCCCGGGATAATCTGTAAGATTAGTCCAGCCAACTGAGCTAATATCTTCAGGAAGAATAGTTGCATCTAAAATTAAAGTAGTATTTACAGCTGAATCCGCAATATCATCACTAGTTATTGTTCTTGCAGCTATTAAAGCTCCGGTTATTGCGCTGTCTGCTATCTGAGCAGTTGCGATCTTAGTTAAAATATTCAAAGTTGAGACAAATAAATTAGAAAAATAAGCTGAAGATGAACCTAAGTCAAAAGTATCATTAGCATCTGGGATTATTGAAGTTGAGAAGTTAACTCTCTCTGAAGATACATTACCTATTGTTGATGTAAATTCCTGCCTGTCAAATCCTGAGAAATTAATATCATTATTATTGACATATACTTCCATAAAATAAGTGTCACCATAAGTCAAATTTAATGGAATCGCCTGTGTTGAACCGCCTAAAGTAATATCAACCTTGCCTTGAGTTATGTTATCAATGAAATCATTTGTTGAATTGTAAACTAAAACCCCTCCGGAGGAACTTGTCCAAATCTCCACAGTAATATTTCCTGTACCTATGTTTATACCTGATTCTTCCACATCCAATGAAAGGCCCATTAAATCGGCGTTAACGTTATGTGAAAATATAAAAAACGTGAATAGGATAAAAATTAATTTTAAGCTTCCCCCAGATAATTCCTTTAACATTTTAAGAACTGCTTTGTCAATGAAATTTTTTACAGATGGATATTCAAACCGGTTTTCTCCCTTTGTGATAAATCCTTCTACCTTCTCTTTTAATTCCGCATCAATCTTTACAGGGATATCTTTTTGGTAACTTTTAGTTATTTTTTTGTTAATTATTTCACCTTTTTAATAAAATTTATAGTATTTAGTTACAATAAGTTACTTATAAATGTTTTGTTAAGAAACAATAGATTTGGAAAAATAAAACTTAGAATTATTTTTTCTTAAGCAACCTCTCTTTATACTCCTTATCCTCTTTCTTAGCTTCTATTTCTCTTTTATAATATTCTACCAACTCGAATTTTTTATTCCTTTTTGCTTCATCCTTCTTTTCTTTATGCAGGACTAATTGTTTCTCAATTGATACTATTCCTTTCTTCAATCTTTTTTTCCTATTCAATTTTTTCGATCTCCTCTTTTAAAAAATCTAGTAGACAAATGGCGGACTTTATCTTTATCTTTATTCCCTTTACTTTCTTTTTATCTCTTACTTTTTGGTACGTTTTATACATATTATTAAAATCTTCATCTGATATTTTTTTTAATAACCATTTTTTAAAATCTTTATTAAAGAATTTTTTACCACTTGACAAACATTTAATTAAATATGTTCCTCGTAGCCTTAGAATTAAAGAATAAATAATACTATATGAAGAGATATATTCTCCTTCTAACTTGTCTAATTCAATTAATTCCTTTGCGCTTTTTATACTTTCTACTGTTGATTCCTTAAACCATTTGATAGATTTCTTGATCTCAAATTGCTTATTATTTAATGTTTCCAGAAGAGTATTATTAATTATAGGTTTTGCATCTTTGATTATTGGTAATACCAACATAGCATTCGATTCTAATGTGCTCTCTATTTCTTTTAAGGTCACTGAGATAATCTCATAATTTTCCTTTTGTATTTTAATTTTTTTATCAGTTATAACTAAAATATCTATATCCGATTCTAAAGTTTGCTCATTCCTTGCATAAGATCCGTATAGATATACGCCTAAAATATGTTCTAAATAAGGCTCCAATATACTTATAATTTCAGATTTTATTTGAGAGAAAGTTTTTGTTTCTGTTGTAAATTTTATTCTTCTGCCTATATATTCTTTTGGCAAGACTATGTGCCCGCTGTTTCCAAATTTTTGAACTATCTTTGTTTCTAACATTGTATATACGTATATACTATATCTTTATAAACATTTTTATTTAGAAAACCATGGAAGATTCAGCATTGACAGTGTCTTACCCAACAAAAACCTCTTGTATTTTCGCTTCAACTTTATAATTTTTTAATAAATCAAATATCTCTGTTTTGTATATTATAGGAACTATAATACAACTTTTACCCATTTTTTTACCATCAAACTTATCCAATAGTCCTTTATAATATTTTTTGTTAACATGAAAACCATATAACTTATTCAAAAAGGCACCCCTATTCCTTCCTATCTTATTCCAATAAACAATTATCGAATGTTTAACATCATTGGGTAATTTAGTTGCCTGATAATTCCCATACAAAACAATGCCTGTAGAAGCAATTGACCTCTGAAGATTTTTCCATTCATCAAGCTTCCCGATCTTAATACTAAATTCATTGTCAACATTCTTTAATTTAAATAATAAAGCTTCACGGCTCTGGTAAAATTCTTTTTCTATTTTCCTTATTTCTTTTTCTAATTTTTTATTTTTAACTTTAACTTCAATAAATATATCAATATCGCTTTCTTTATCTTCGTCAGACCTAGCAACTGACCCATAGAGGATTATTCTTTTTATATTTTCTAAACTCTTTAAGTTATTTAGAAAATAAGATACAAAATAACTCGCATATTGTTTTAACATTTTACCACCTTTTTTAACATAAAGAATAAATTTATTTTTTCCTGTAGGATCTTATCACTAGCAGGAGCTCCATAAGCTAAATCATCTCTTTTTTCTTCTATTTGTTTTGCGATATCAATTATTTTTTTAATATTTTCAATAGAATCTATTTGGCCGGTTATTTGTGTTTGTAATTTTTCTAAAATTCGGTTTTCACTTCTTTTAAACCAAGTATGATCAATTTGCGTTCCCTCTTTAATTATACTCAATTTATGGAAATATAATTCAATAAGATTTACTGCTCCCAATGAAAGAGAGAAAGCAAGCCTTCTTTGATGAGATAATAATCCCCTTTTATCATTCAAAGCAGAACCAATTTCGTCAAGTACCTCTTTCAATATTTCTTCATGTTTTTCTTTTTTCATTTTTAAGTCATTTGTCTTATTATAATTAAGTCATTTGTCTTTATAAACTTTCTGTTAGTCTATTAAGTCATTTGTCTTATTATAGTTAAGATATCTGTCTTAAATGGTCTATTGAGAATTACTTTTTACTTTCTTTAACAGGAGCTTTTTCAGTAGCTTCTTTAGTTTCTTCTTTTGGTTCTTTAACTTCTGCTGTTTCTTCTTTCTTCGTTTCTACTGCTGCAGCTGCTTCAGCTTCTTCTCTCTTCTTCTTCTCCGCTTCTTCAGCTTCTTTCTCCGCTTTTTCTTTTGCTAGTTCTTTTTCTATTCTTTGTTGAACTTCTTTTAATTGAGAGGCTAACTTTGTTTTTTTATCTGCAGGTGTTTCTGTAATGCCCTCTTTAATTTCTTTATCAAATATGCCATTTTCAATGTCTTCATTTATTTCTTTAGCATTTTTACCTTCAATAATTACACCGGTAGAATTACAACTACCAATTACAGATTTGACTGCAGATTTTAAATCATTTACCAACATCGAATCTCTTTTCATTTTTGCAAGCTTGATTACCTGTTCGATGCTTAAATTTGCAATTTTCTTTTTATTTGGTTCTCCAGATCCTTTATCTATAGAAATTTCTCCTTTGATTAATTCAGATATAGGAGGTGAGCCTACTTCTACTTCTGATTTTTTTGTAGCTGTATCGACTATAACCTTTACAGGAACTTTCATCCCTTTAAATGCTGAAGTTTTTTCATTTATTTTTTTAAGAATATCTTGGATGTTTACGCCTAAAGGAGCTAAGCTTTGCCCCATTTGAGGACCTGCTGTTGCTTTTCCGCCTTCTACCATTAAATCAACTGTAGTCTCAGGCATTTCCATCTCCTTGATCTCTTCTTATAACTCTAACAGAATCTAATTTAACAGTAATAGGGATTGGAACTGCCGCTTCTAAAATCTCAACAATAACCTCTTCTTTATCTTGATCGATTCTTGTGACTTTTGCATTTTCTCTCTTGAAAGGACCAGAGATAATTTCAACAATGTCTCCTTTTTCAATATTCATTTGAACATTTGCCTGTTCTAACATAGGCTCTATTTCAGACATCTCTACAGGCTTATGCAATAAACCGCGAGCATAAGGCACTCCTTGGAATGATTCATTTGCTTCTTGTTCTGAATCTGCTTCTAAGAAGATATAACCCCTCATACCATGCGGCCGTATGATTGAGTAAATTATGATTCCACCCTTTTGGATTCTTGAGATTATAAAATCCATTACTTGGTCTTCCCGATTTGCAGTTGTTCTTAATGCGAATATTTGTGTCATGGCTTTATTAATATCCAAAGCATATGGATTAAAAATCCGACAATGCCTATTATTGCTATTCCTAATCCTGATATTTTAACAATTACTTTAAATTCTTCCATTGAAGGTTTTTTAGTAATTCTGAAAACTCTTTTACACTGAGTCAAAAAACTCTTAAATTTTGTAAAGAGAGTTTGATTTTCATCAGGCTCCATTCAAAAAAAGAAGAAAAAACGGGTTTATAAAGTTTATTGATTAATTTTACAAATTGCGCTTATGAAATCAGAGTTAATCCACGAATTCTATCCCTAATTCTTCCTCAATTTCTTTTTTCTTTTTTTGAGGCATTTTTGACCTAGATCCGAAGATTTGAGGCGATGAAACCCCTGTAACTATTAACATAACCCTAATAGTGTTCTCTAAATCATCTAAAATTTGAGCTCCCCAGATTATTCTGGCATCTTCATCTAACTTTTGAGAAACTGCCTCAACAACTTTTCTTGCTTCATCCAAAGACATATCAGGACCGCCTGAAACATTAATTAAAGCTCCTGTTGCCCCTGTGATATCAACATCTAATAAAGGATTATTAATTGCTTTTTCTACAGCTTCTAGAGCCCTATTTTCAGTATCGCTTTCTCCAACACCAATCATAGCAACTCCTCCGTCTCCCATTACAGCTTTAATATCCGCAAAATCTAAATTGACTAATCCAGCCTTTGTTACTAATTCTGCTATGCCCTTTACAGAGTTTGTTAGAATCTCATCTGCTACTTTAAACGCTGTTTGCAAAGGCAAATCGGGAGCTAATTCTAATAACTTATCATTTGGGATAACAATTAAAGTATCAACAATTCTTTCTAATTTTTCTAAACCAATAACAGCATTTTCATATCTTCTCTGCCCTTCCATTATAAATGGTAATGTTACAATCCCAACTGTTAAGCATCCCATTTTTTTTGCTATTTCGGCAATTACAGGAGCTGAGCCGGTACCTGTTCCTCCTCCAAGACCGCAGGTTACAAAAACCATATCTGCACCCTGCAATTTTTTTTTAATATCATGTTCGGATTCGTGAGCAGCTTCCTCGCCTATTTTCGGAATTGAGCCTGCACCAAGCCCGCCAGTGACTTCTCTACCAATCAAAATTTTTTGGTCTGCTTTAGTATAAAGAAGGTCTTGCGCATCAGTATTTATTGCGATTGTTTCTGCTCCGGTAATTCCAACTTCCTTTACCCTATCTATAGTATTGTTACCAGCACCGCCTGCACCAACAACTTTTATTTTTGCGGTTTGTTTTGATAATAATTGTTCTAATTCCCTGTCAATATCATTTACCGAGCTGGATTCATCAAAGGACCCATCATAAGACGATTTTTCAGAATCAAAAAGATTTCCAGAAACTTCTTTTCTTTCATTGGCATCTCTTATTATAGTATCCATATTTAACCCCTCAAATATTTATAATACTTACTTCATATATAAAGATTATTCTTTTACAAAATTCACTTTCTTAATTATAGGTAATAATTCTATAGTCCTCTTAACAGCGTCCTCTTTTAACTTTTCATTTAAATCATATTCTGTCTTTACTAACAATTCTGAGTCTTTTAACTCTGAGGAGAATTCAAAATTATATCTTGAGATTATAGAATCCGCTTTTTCTTTTAAGTCTTCAACTTTCATTAAAATTTTTATCTTGTATAATATGTGCTTGCCGGCTAACGGATGATTGAAATCAACTATTACTCTTCCGGGGCTGATAGTTCTTACGATTCCCATTAAATTATCAATATGAACTGGCAGGCCAGGATAAGGATTTATTTTTTGTTTTCTGAATTGAGACATAGAAATTAACTGCAGTAATTTTGGGTCTTTTTTACCAAATGCCTTTTTAGGAGGGAGAGTTATTTCTATTTCTTTATTAAATTCTTTATCTTTAATTTCTTCTTCTATTGATGGGAGCAATTGCCCTTGACCAATACAAACGACTTTTGGACCATATTTATATTCCGGGCTGTAAATGCTATATTTTTTAGCAACTTCTGCATCTGTTGTTTCTAAGATTTGGTCTGTTTCTTTTGCAGTTGCAGTCAATTCAACTTTTATGAAATCATTTTTTTCTATCATTATCTTAACCTAATTTAGAAAGCTTTTTAACCTTTATTCTTGTCAAAGACTTTCTTATTATTTCTAGAACCAGAAGGTACCTCTATGAACACATTGAATTTTTTTGGAAAACACAACTTTTATAAATTTACTATTTTTGATGTGTTGTATGGCAGAAACAAAACAGACTAATGTTACTTCTTTAAAAGCAGGGAATTATGTTATCATTGATAAGGTAGCTTGCAGAGTAAATAAAATTGAAACTTCAAAAACCGGAAAGCATGGACATGCAAAATGCAGAATAGATGCAAGCAGTTTAATTGATGGCAGCAGGAAAGTAATTGTATTGCCTGGACATGAAAAAGTTGATGTTCCTATTGTTGAAAAGAAAAATGCACAGGTTTTAAGTGTTAATGATAATATTGCTAATGTTATGGATGAAGAGAGTTATGAAACTTTTGATTTAAAAATCCCTGAAGACTTGAAAGATAAAGTTGTTGAAGGCGTTAGCGTTACTTATTGGATCATTCTTGAAGATAAAGTAATGAAGGAAGTAAAATAAAATGGCAAAATTCCCTGAAGCAAGTGCGAGACTATTTCATAATGTATTTGTTTGTAAGAGATGCAAGACTAAAAGAAAAGCAGATATAAGAAAAATTTTAGATAAACAGATTTTGTGCAGGAAATGCGGAAGCAAGGCTTTCAGAGCTATTAAAAGTAAAAAATAGGGGTGTAAATGAATTTAGACTTAGTCTTATTATTGGTATTTGCTCTACTTCTTGGACTATTAATGTATATTAAAAGGGACAAAGTTGCTGTTGAAAAAATCGTCTTCCCTTTAATTTATATTATTATGTATAAGACTAAGATTGGTCTTGAATTTATGGATAAGGTTGCTAAAAGATTCCCTAAATTTACAAGGGCTTTTGGATTTTTAGGCGTTATTTTTGGTTTTTTAACAATGATTATTATTTTTGTTGTTTTGACTGTTAAAGTTTATGGGTTCTTATTTAACGGAGATCCTACTCCTATTGCTCCTCTATTACCTGGAATTCAAGCAACTCCAGAGATTCCTATTTTGGGATTTTGGCATTGGATTATAAGCATCTTTATTTTAGCTACAGTTCATGAATTCAGCCATGGATGGCTAGCTAGATTACATGATGTTAAAGTTAAATCAAGCGGGTTTGCGGTTTTGAGTATTTTTTTACCTGTTGTTCCTGCTGCGTTTGTTGAACCTGATGAAGAAAAATTAAATAAAATTTCTAGGTGGAAACAACTTGAGGTTTTAGCAGCGGGGAGCTTTTCTAATTATATTGTTGCTTTTTTGTTTTTGATTTTATTCTTATTTGCTGCCGCACCCGCACTTAGCTCTACTATATATAACGAAGGCATAATTGTTAGAGAAGTTCATGATGATTATCCTGCTAATTTGAGCGGAATGAATATAGGTGAGGAAATTTTAAGCATTAATAATATTGAAGTTAATAATTTTGATGATTATTATAAGGTAATTAAGGATATTAAACCCGGAGACCAGATTAATATATTAACAAATGTTTCTTCTTACTCTATCACTACTATTGAACCTCCTGAAAACTTTTTTAGCAGAATTGCATTTTGGAGAGAGTCTAAAGGTTATATCGGAGTAACCCTTTCTGTGATAAATTCTGATTTTGAGGATGGAAAAGAATTATTAGGGAAAATTTTATCTTGGATTAGTTTATTGTTTTATTGGCTGTTTACAATTAATTTAGCTGTTGGAATGTTTAATATGCTACCTCTAGGTCCTATTGATGGCGGCAAGATGTTTTTAATATTCTCTAATGTTTTGATAAAAAATGAGAAAAAAGCAAAGAAATTATGGGTATTTATCAGTTTCTTCTGCTTGGCGTTAATCTTGCTTGGTTTGATGCCATTTATATTTAAGCTGTTTAACTTTTTATTTGGATCAGTTATAGGATTAATTTTTTAATTATTCATCCTCCTCTAAATAACCTTCCATAAAAAGTGCATCTTCAGCTTCCATGTCGCCTTCATCCACTGCTTTTTCAAGTTTTCTTTTTGAGGTATACTCAAGATCTATTTCATCATCTAAAACATCCTCCTCATCAACATAATCGTCTATCTTTACCACCTCCTTTCTTCTAAATTGTTTGGAAATGTTTATATATAAATAATTGACCTATATACTATATATATTGGGGTGGGATGATTGGACTATAGAAAATTAATCAAGTTTGGAAGCTCTTCTTATGTTATTAGTTTACCGGGCAACTGGCTTAAGAAGAATAAATTATCCAAAGGAGATATAATTCATTTGGAGGAAGATGGGGATTCAAGATTAATTTTGCATTCTAATAATGAAAAGAAGATAGATGAGAGAGAAATCTTAATTGAGACAGGAAATAAGACTTTTTTAAGAGTTCAAGGAGAGATATATAATGCATATATTGATGGCTATGATGTTATAAAATTATCAGGGGACAATATTAATTCACTTACTAAAGAAATAAGAGAAATAATGAATAATTTTGTTGCTATGGAGATAATTGAACAGACTAATAATAAGATTGTTGCTAAAAATTTTCTTAATATAAACGATGTTAAAGTTAATGATGTTATCAGAAGAATTGATATTATTTTAAGATCCATGATGGAAGATTGTATTAGTTGCATTGAAGATGGAGATAGTGTTAGTATTGTAAATAGAGATTTTGATGTTAACAGGCTTTGCTTCATGCTTGAAAGAATTTTAAGAATGGCCATGAATAATCCTGGCGTTTCGAGAAAAATTGGAATGAGCGGAACTGAATTGCTGCATTTATGGTATATTGTTATGAATATGGAAAGCATTGGTGATGAGGTAAAAAGGATTTCAAGGTTTATGAAGAGCATTAATTTTAATACTAAACAAAAAAATGAATTAAAAAAATTATATGGCGATATAGAAACGTCTTATTTGGATGTTATGAAATCTTATTATAAAAATGATAAAGATTTAGCTTTTGATGTTAATTTTAGGAAAGATGATTTGCAGCAGAGATGTGATGAATTTTATGAGAAAAATCATCTACCTAAACTTAGTGCCATGATTGAGAAAATGAAGGCTTTGGTTGCATGGATTAGGACCATTGCTCTGTTCATTTATGCTACACGGTTTAGGTAGACTCTTATTTTTCATGATGATGCTTCAAAGAAGCCCTGCATGAATGCTTCATCTACTGGTTCGATCTCATCATTTTCTAAAGCTCTTTCAATTTCCCTTCTTGAATAGATATCCATTTTAATCACCCCTTTTTTATTGGCAAAGCCGATATCTGGCGGCTGAATAAAGATTCGATAGTATTATGGTCTAGATTTACCATTTTCTTCCCTCTTTTTGCCAATGATTTTGTACTGCCTTTTGGCATGTTTTGGTCATAAATGTCAAGCCCTCTATTGTAGAAATCCTTCTTTCGTACTCCCCCCAATCAAGATATTTTCCTTGTGAGAAGAGATTAGCAATTCCTTTAAAATAGCCTTTTATCATTGTAATAAGAGATATAGTTTTTAGATTTAAAAGGGCCACGGGGGTATGTCAAGTGTGTCATGTGTGTCATGTAATCAGAATATATATTTTATAGAATATAATTAAAATTCAGTCAAGGGCTTTACTCTAAATGACCTGCCTCTAGGACTTTCTGTTTCATCTAATTTTATTAAATTTGATTTTTGCAGATTGTTTAATTTTCTCTGGAAGGTTCTTTTTGATTTTTTATGGGTTTCTTCATAAAGCTTAGCCATTTCTCCTGTTGTTTTTTCCATGTTTGTTTTTATGAATTCAAGCACCTGTTTTTCTTCTTCATCTAATTTTTCGGTGTCTGAGAATATTACCCTTTTTACTGCTTCTTCAACATGCTGCATTTCAATTTTTTTTGATGAGTTCGATTCAGCGATTTCTGCAGATTCCTTTAACAAAAATAAACCAGTTCTGATATCTCTTTGCTTAAATGTATTTTCTGTTATTTTATTTAGACTGTTTTCATTTATTGTATTTGGAGGAAATGCCTGACTTATTCTCTGCTTTAAAATTTCTTTAGTTTCTGTCAAGGAATAAGGCTTGAACTCTAATTGGTCTGGGATCAACCTTGATTTTAGCCTTGAATCCAATCTAAACAGCCAATTGCTTTCATTCGTTAACAATATTATTGTTTTCCTGTATAAACTTTCAGATAGATTATATAAAATATCTAACTCCTGAATTTTATCTATTTCATCAAAAACCAAAACTGAAGATTTTTTATTTAATCTTTCAACTATTATAGATATTAATTCATCTGTTCTTTTATTTTGGATAAATTTATAATCAATAGCTTTGCATAATTCCAAAACAACCTGATATGTTGTGTTTTTCTTCCAACAATTAACATATACTGGGGTAATATCATCTGTTTCTTCTTCTAATTCTTTTAAGACATTTTTTGTTGCTAAGGTTTTTCCTACTCCTGGCGGGCCGTGGATAATTAAATTTTTTCCGTTTCTTTTTTGGAATAAGGGTTTAATGCATGTTGCTATATACTGGTTTTCATTTTCTCTAAATTGGATTAGTTTAGGAACAAATTCAGGATCTAAGGCAACTTCATTTTTAAATAAAGATTCTGAAGATTTTAAGATATCTCTAAATAAGTCTGGCATGATTATTCTTATAACTTAGAAGTTAATAACGATTTCGGTTAAAGCTCTTCAACCCCATCTTTTGTTAAGGAGATCATATTAATCCCTAATCCCAGCTTAATTAAGGCTGCCAATAAAGCCATATGCTCTTTTCCTGAGCCTGAAACAATGTTTAGGAAGACATCTGTTCCTTTGACTTTATCTTTTAATTTAGAGTAAATATCCTGCTGAAGTTCCTTTATCCCCTGGTTTGGGTCAACTAAGATTAGCTCTGTTTTACTATTTTTAGTAAAATTCTCTTTTCCAAACTCATTTGTAACTAAGAATATCTTGTCCCATGGATGAGTCTCAATTAATTTAGATACATGACCCCATGTTCCCTTCCCTGTTGATAAGCAAGCTACTAAGGTTGGCATAGAGTCCTTGTTTTAAGGTTTTGTTTATAAATTTATGTGAAAAAGTTTATATAAATATTTAGCATTAATTTTTTATGGGAAACGATTTGGTAAGGACTATTAAAGGGTTTGAAAGGGAGTTTTTAGATAGTAATTTGGAGTTATATAAGGAAGATAGGATGGAGTTTTTAAGGAAGAGGGAGGAATACATCGCTAAGAGATTGGTCGAAAAGAAAAATGAGTAATGTTTCCAAGAGTATTCCTTTATCTGAGATTACCTTAAGAAAATATGAAAGACCTTATGACATGCCTAAAAGAGAGCTGGTTAAGAAATTATGCTTAAGCATTGGTTTATTGCAGCCTGGAGACTCTAGGGATGTTGTTGTTGATGTTTTTTGTGTTTTATTAGAGAATAAAGAAGTTGATGGCAATGGCATTGTTGATAAGGTTTCTGAGTTTAGAAAAAGTAATAATTTAGACTTGAAAGGAGTGGCTGGTAGCAATATAAGAAGGCAATTAAAAAGATTAAGAGATTTGTTTTTAGTTGAGAAAAATGGAAATATCTATAGAATTAATGAGAATGAAACGCTAAGCAATCTATTTGAAGAAAAAATTGAGAAGTTTTATCTGAAAAACATTGTTTCTAGAGTTAAAGAATATTTTTTACACTTAGATAATCTTAAAAAATGAAAGACGACAATACACCTTTTGATGTTATTAATAAAGATAGATGGGTAATCCGCTTAGTAAACTTTAAAAATTTATCTTTCTATTGGATTGCTGAATGATAAAAAAGAAAAAAATTAAGGTTGACAAGGATGTGTGGGAGACTCTAGTAAAAGCAGGATATGGAGTTGATCAGATAGACGAGATTGCCAATAGTGCTTTGATACAGAAACTGATAAATAAAGGTTGAGCTTTTTTCTGAAAAATGTATAACCCCGGCGATGACAGTTATTTGCTTGAAAAATATGTTAGAAAATTTGCTAGAGGGAAGGTTCTTGATGTTGGCTGCGGCTCTGGAATCTTAATGAAAGCTGCTTTAACAAAGAGTAAAAATGTTTCTGGAGTTGATATTGATGATGATTCTGTTGAGCATTGCAAGAAACTAAAATTAAATGCTTCTAAAAGCGATTTGTTTTCTAATGTTAAAGGAAGATTTGATGTTATTATATTTAATCCGCCTTATTTGCCTCAAGATGAAAATATGAAAGAACATAAAGATTTGTTTGGCGGCAAGCATGGGTGGGAGATTATTGAAAAGTTTTTTTCTAAAGTTGATGATTATTTAGAAAATAAAGGGGAGGTATTAATATTATTCAGTAGCTTGACTAATAAAAAGAAAGTTGATTCTATAATTACTAAGAAATTTAAGTTTGAAGAGTTAGAAAGTAAATCTGTTGGTTTAATGGAGAAATTGTTTGTTTACAGATGTTTTAGATAATTTATTTTAGTTTACAATAATTCTAATAAATAAAAGATAGTTCGATTAGGATATGGTTTCACGGCATGGTATTATATTCTTAAGAATGGAAGAATTCTGGTTTAATCTGAGATATTTTTTCTACAGCCATAAAACTTTATTTGATGTTATGTTTCTTTTTTTATATTTTTTAGAACAATTGATTCTTATTTATTTAATTTTAATAAAACCAGAAAATGCACATATTTATGCGGGAACATTTGCATTATTATTTATAACTACAATTTCTTTTGAAAAGATATGTATGGAAAGTAGATACAGGACATTAAATGAAAATACTATTATTTATCAAATTGAGTTAAACGAACTTGAGAAAGAATATAATGTTTTGGTAGATGAAAATAAAAGAATGAAGGAATTATTGGAACAATTACAAAAGGAATTAAAAAAATGAAAAAGAAAGGTTTATATTTTAAGAAATTTATAATTGATGTAAGAGTGGTGCTTAATGACTAGAGATCAATTGGATTTTATCTTGAAGGATAATGAGAGAAGGGTAAATCAGAGTATTATTAATTTTAAGAAATCATTAAATAGAATTAAAAAGGCACAAATAGAAATTAGCAGATTAATTAGATAAATTTATAAAGGTTTAATTTTCTTATTTTCTTATTCCGTTATACTACTTAATGTAGGAGGATATAGATGGTTAAGAAAGAAGATTTTTCAAAAGCAATTGAACAATTAAGGAAAGATTCTAAGAAGAGAAAGTTTTCTCAGGCTATGGATTTAATTGTGAATTTTAGGCATGTTGACTTAAAGAAGAATCCTATAGATAGTTTTGTTATTTTACCTCATACTTTTACAAAGCAGACTAAGGTTTGCGCTATAGTTGATGATGATTATATTAACAGAACTAAAGGAAGCTGTGATAGAGTAATAAGCAAAACTGAAATAGATAAATGGAATAATGCTAAAGACACAAAAAAATTAGGAAAAGAGTTTGGATTTTTCATTTCTCAAGCAAATTTAATGGGGTTAATTGCTACTAAATTCGGTAGAATATTAGGACCTATGGGCAAGATGCCAAATCCGAAATTTGGTGGAGTTGTTCCGCCTGGAGGGGATATTAAACCTGTAGTTGCTAAGTTCAGGAAAAGCATTAGGGTAATGAACAGAAATGAACCAATAGTAAAAACCAGGATTGGCTATGAAGATATGAAAGATGAGGATTTAACAGCTAATGCATTTTATATTTATGATAACCTTCTTCATTCTTTGCCGCATGGAGAGGTTAATGTCAGTTCTATTTTAATTAAATTTACAATGAGCAAGCCAGTGCTAGTTGGAGAAAAGAAAAAAGGGGAGATAACTGAGGATATTCCTAAAAAAATTAAGAAAAAGGGAGTAAAGAAAGATGAAGGAAACTAAATCAAAGGAAAGCACAATTAGAAAAACACATGTTTCTGAAGTTAAACATAAAGAAGTAGAAACATTAAGGAGCCTATTCAGCGAATATGATACGATTGCTTTAGTTGATTTAACTTCTTTACCCAGCCCGCAGCTGCAAATAATGAGGTCAAAACTAAAAAAAGATAATGTTGTTGTAAGGGTTACTAAAAAAAGGCTGATAAAAAAAGCATTAGAAAATTTTAAAGGGAAAAAAGGAATAGAAGAATTTGTTCCGTTTTTAGATAACGTAATGCCTGCTTTGATATTCTCAAGATTAAATTCTTTTAAATTATCTTTATTTTTAAGAAAAAATAAATCCAAGGTTGCTGCTAAACCAGGGCAAACTGCTCCAAAGGATTTAGTTGTAAATGCAGGACCTACATCCTTTGCACCAGGTCCTATGATAGGAGAGTTGGGAAGCTTAGGTGTTAAAGCTGTTGTAGAACAGGGAAAGATTGTGATTAAGAAAGATACTGTTGTTGTTAAAAAAGGAGAAGTAATAAAGGCTAAGGTTGCGGATTTATTAGCTAAGTTAGACATTAAACCAATGGAGATAGGGTTAAGTTTAGCTGCTGCTTATGAAGAAGGAATTATTGTTGATAAGGAAGTATTAAATGTAGATGGGAGCATTTATGTTGATGAGATTAAGAGAATAGCGTTTGATGCTTTAAGATTAACTATAAGTATAGGCTATCCAACAGAGGAGAATATAAAATTATTATTAGCAAAAGCCAATAGTGAGGCTGAAGCTTTGACTAAAATTGCTGGAATATTAACGGAAGATAATGTTAAAGATATGCTTGGAAAGGCAAATATTCAGGCAGAAATTTTAGAAAAATTAAAAGAGGAAAATTTAAAAGAGGAAAAATCCCAAGAAAATTCTGATGTGGGAGAAATGGCGGATATAATTGAGAATGCTTCTGAAAAAGTTCTTTCTGCTAGAGAATTAGCGGAAAAGAAGAAGCAAAAAGAAGATCAAGTTCCTGATTTATATGAGCTAGCTAAGAAAAGCAAAAAAGCTGGGAAAGTGCCGAGTGCTCATGAATTAGCTGAAAAGAAGAAGGGTATGGAGGAAAAATAAAATGGAAGAAGTATATGCGGCAATGCTATTACACAAAGCGGGTAAGGAAATTAATGAAAGTGGAGTAAAAAAAATTTTAGAAGCTGCTGATGTAAAGGTAAATGATGCTAAAGTAAAAGCTCTTGTTGCTTCTTTGGAAGGTGTGGATATACAAAAAGCTATTGAAGAAGCTGTTGTAGCTGCTCCTGCTGCTAGTGCTCCAAGTGCTGGACAAGCAAAAGAAGAAGTTAAAGAAGAGAAAAAGGAAGAAGAAGAAAAGAAATCATCCGATGAGGCTGCTGCTGGATTAGGTGCTCTATTCGGCTAAGCATCCCTTTTTATTTTTAGCAGAAGTTATTTAAATAGCTGAAAATCTCTGTTTTTAGAGACGCATCGTAATAAATATTTGAAATGTCAAAAGATAATGGGGAAAATAAAAACAATCAAGAGAATTTTAACAGTTTATGTAGAGATATTAGTAATCTAAAGTTTGAGCTTAATTCTATTAATGAAGAAAAAGAGAAATGGTTTAAGGAAAAAGAAGATTTAAAACATAAAGTTTTAGATTTAATTAAAGAAGTCAAAGAACTAAGAAAAAAGAAAGAAGAGTATTCTAAGAGAATAAATGAGCTTAAGAAAGAGAGGGATAAATATAATGAGGAAGTAAAAAACAAGACTAAAGATACTCCTAAATTAAAAAAAGGAGATAAAGGGGTTAATACTAAGAGTATAAAAGAACAGATTGATAAATTAGAATTAAAGGTTGAAACTGAAGTTTTGTCTTTAACTAATGAAAAGAAAGTTATGAAGGAGATTAATAAATTAAGAAAAGAATATGCTAATCTAAAAGGCAGTTCTGAAATTTCTAAAGGAATAAATGAAGTGAAGAAAAAGGCTGAAGAGATACATAACAAAATACAAAATGAAGCTAAGGAGAGCCAGAAAGTTTATACTGATTTAAATAAAATCTCTGAGGAGATTAAGAAGATAAATAAGGTTCAGGAAGCTGCTTTTGATAAATTCTTGGATTTTAAAAATAAATTCACTGAAAAGACTAAATTATTAGAGGATAAATTAAAAAAACTAGGTGAGAGCAGGAAAAAGACTGAGAAATCCAGAGGAAGACAGATCAAGAATAAACAAGTTAAGGAAGAGAAATACATTAAAGAAAAAGTAAAAACCGTTGAAGAAAAATTAAAAGCCGGCAAGAAATTAACTACTGAAGACTTGATGGTATTTCAGGGGAAATGATTAAATTTTGTATGTAATTTTTATTCTACTTTTATAGTAGGATTTTTCTTTTTATTATGGATAGTTGTTTTAATAGGAAAGTTTGATAAAAACACCTTTAAATAGAACTTTCTCTCTGTAGCTCCTGAACAAACCTTCTTGTTTCATCCTCTCCAATTCTTTTGTCTCTTGCCATTCTTAAAATCTCTGTCATTTGAATTGGACCGCCTCTATTTTTATCTTTTAAAGTTTGAATTATATTCCTTACTACTCCTTTATTATTTTGCTGCGGCTGAGAGGATTGGGGAATCGTTCTTTGCTGCTGAACTGGAGGCGGGTTACCACTCATATTTCTTTTTTCCACTCTTTCTCCATATGTTGATTTTGATAATGCGGACATATCTACGGTTGGAGGAGGAGTTACTTTCCTTTCTTGAACTGGGGGCTCTATTCTTCTTTCTTGAATCTGAGGCTCTATCCTTCTCTCCTGAACAGGAGGTTCTATGTTTCTTTCTTGAACTTTAGGCTGTTCTACTTGCTGAGGATGGCTTTCATAGCTTGATACTTCGCCTTCTTCTGTCTGTGTTTCAGAATCATAATCATAGCTTTCTTCCTCTCCTTCATCACTACCTTCTCTTCTTTTTATCGCGTCTTCAATTATTGCAACAGCGGCTCTTAGCTCCGCTATTTCTTCTGTTTCTGTATTTACTGAGATTTTCATAAAAAACAATAGTATGTTTTTATTTATATAGATTTATCTTCTTTATTAAATATTTCAGGTCTGAGTATATTGGAATAGATTTTATCTTATACCTCCTAATTAAATAGACCCATATGCCTGCAACCAACACAGAAGAGATTATTGACCAGAAAAAATTATGGGCTGCGTTAAATAGAATATAGGATTTATTATCTAAAAATAATATTAGTGAGACTATTCTAAGGATATTGATTATAAAAATTATTAATGAACCATAAAAAAATATCTTTAATCTTTTCTTAAATTGGATATCCTTTGTCAGGGTTGTTAACAATAATAATAGGTAGTATGCTGATGCTGCAGCACATGCAGGGATAAACTTAACAAAATTTTCATTATATGATAAAAAAGTCCCTATAACGAAAACATCCCGGCTAAAAATGTCTAATACTATCTTTGAAACGTTAATCGTTAAATATAAAGCTAACACTTGAATAATCTTATAAGATATGATAAAGGGGATAAGAATCCTTAAAATTAAAGATTTGTAGTAATCCATGATATTTAATTCAATAATTATTTAAATAAATGTTTGTATTTCATTATAATGAAAAAAACAATTTTGATAATAGGTTTGTTATTAATTTTGTCATTTGTTTTTGATAATTGGATAATAGATTTTGTAACTTCTTTGAGAACTGAAAATGTTACGAGCTTTATGATGGTTATAACAAGCATTGGTTTTTTGTTTGTTGTTTTTGTTTCGTATTCTTTCTTATTGAAAAATAATAAAAAAATAGCATTACTTATCTTAAGTATTGTTTTATCTTATTTAATAGGGTTTATATTAAAACTCTTAATAATGAGGGAAAGGCCTGATGCAGCTTTGTTTTTTGAGTCATCGTATAGTTTTCCAAGCAATCATGCAGCTACTATTTTTTCAACCTTGCCATTAATGACTAAGAATTTTCCTAAATATATTTACTTATTTTTTATAGTGGCTATTTTAGTTTCTTTCTCAAGAATTTATTTGGGAGTGCATTATGCCAGCGATTTAATTTTAGGCGGCTTTTTGGGATATACTATTGGGTTAATCGTGATGAAATTTGGTGAGAAAAAATGGAAGATAAATGGAAGAAATTAAGTAAAAGGGAGTATCATATTTTAAGAGAGAAAGGTACTGAGACGCCCTTTACTGGGAAATATTTAAAAAATAAGAAGAATGGGGAATATTTGTGTGCTGTCTGCGGGAATAGGTTATTTTCTTCAGATACAAAATATGATTCTAAAAGCGGATGGCCTAGTTTTTGGGATGTTGTTTCTAAGGATAAAATAAGGAAAGAGAAGGATAATAGTATGTTTATGGAAAGAATAGAAGCGGTTTGCAGCAAATGCGGAAGCCATTTAGGGCATATTTTTGATGATGGGCCTGAACCGACTGGGAAGAGATATTGTATAAACTCGGCAGCTTTGAGGTTTAAACAGAAAAAGAGAAAAAAAGAGTAAAATTTGTATTTTCTTATGTTATTATTATAAAGTGATTATTAACGAAAGCTTTATAAATAGAAATAAGGCATTTATAAGCTATAATCATGATTACGGGGGTTAAAGATAAAATGAATAAAAAGATATTCATGAGTGGTGTTTTAATGGCAATACTATTATTGCTAGTGAATACTGCTTTTGCTTTACAAACAGTTAATACAGACCCAAGTGCTGCAAATCCAGGAGCAAGTGCTAATGGAAGTTTTGTATTAACTAACGATGACGCAGCTAATCCTGCTACTGGTATTAGCATAAGTTCTGCGGCTTTAGTAGGTGTTACTGACGCAACTAAAAATATTCCATCTAGTGCTATCAGCTTTAGTCCATCTAGCGTTTCCAGCTTGGCTGCTAATGGAAGCACAACTATAACAACTACTGTTGCTATTCCAAGCAATTTGGCTGCACAAACCTATCAAGGAACTGTTACAGTTTCAGGCACTGTTTCTGGAGCTACTGTTACAAGTACTTTTACATTAAGTGTTGTAGTTAATTCATACAGTTCTTTAGATGTACCAACTTATGATACAACAACTTCTTTAGAGATTAGAGGACAGGAAGATAATTCAGGTACAGGAACATTTACAGTGACTAATAATGGTAATGTTATCTTGAATAGCTTTACATTTACAAACAATATTAACTTAAATGACTCTGATGGGGATTCAATTTCCTTGACTTTCTCAAATCCTGGGACAGTTAATCCTGGTGCTAGTGCTACAGTTACTATTACAGCTGCATTTGGAAATAATATTGATTTGGATAATTATGCAGGTACTGTTAATGTTACAAGTGGTACAGCTACAGACAGCTTTAGATTAAACTTGCAAATTCAGCCAGAAATTTGCAGTGATGGAATTGTTAAAGATGGAGATACAACAAGTTCAGGCAATGCATTTTTAGATATTGATTTAAGAGAACCTGATAATGGAGATGACATTAAACCAGGGGACACATTAAATATTGATGTTAGAGTCCAAAATGATGATGATACAGATATGGATGTTGTTGTTGAGGCTTTCTTATGGAATCTAGATCAAAATGAAGAAATTGCAAGTGTTGAAGGCGACTCTGTTAATATAAATGATGGAGATACTGAAACTTATGAGTTAGAATTGGAAATTCCAAAATCAAGCGACTTAGACACTGATGATAGTTATGTGCTTTACGTAAAAGCATATGAGGATGGAGATGAAGATCAAAACTGTAATGAAGAAAGTGTTAACTTAGATTTTGAAAGAGAAGCTCATGCTACAGTTGTCAAGCAAGTTACAATTAGTCCTTCTACTGCATCTTGTAGCGAAACTATTGATATTAAAGTAGATGTTGAGAACCAAGGCACTAGAGATGAAGACGATGTTTACATCCAAGTTAAGAATAATGAATTAAACTTAGATATGGAGAGCAATTTATTCGATTTGGATGATTTTGCAGGCAATGATGAAAGTGCTACCAAAAGATTTAGTTTTACTGTTCCAAACAATGCTCAAGCTAAGGATTACTTGATTGAAGGCATCGTTTATTATAATGATGGGGATGATACTCAGTCAGAATTTGAAACTTTGAGTGTTAGAGAATGTGGAACTGTTACTAACGGCGGTTCAACTAACGGTGGAAGTGTTTCTCAATTAAGTTTGAGCACTGGTACAACTTCTATTGTTGCTGGTAAAAGTTCTGCTCAATTACATTTAGTTGTAAGCAGTATAGAGGATAGAGATTTACAAGGAACTTTAAGTTTTACACCTGTTGGTGACTGGGCGGATAGCTTATTGAATCAACCGGTTAGCTTACACTCTGGTGAGAATAATCTTTACTTTACTGCTAAGTTAGGAGAAGTTCAGGCTGGAATGAATAGTGCTACAGTAACTATTAGACCTGCTAGAAGCGGAGATTTTGCTGAGAGACAATTCACTTTAAACTTTGATGTTGTTGCTGAAAACGGCGTAGTTAGTGAATCTGGTTTATTTGGCGGATTATTCGATGGCAGAAGCACAACTTTCTGGATAATTGGAGACGTTATCTTAGTTGTAGTAGCTCTATTTATTGTTAAAGCGGTTTTCTTTAGAAAACCCTTTTAATTTCTTTTTTTAATTTATTAATTTCTAGGTAGAAGTATGTAAAGGGCACGGCAGGACTTTCGTAATATTATTATTTCGAACCTGCGCATAACCGCTCTGCAGGCGGTCTCCTTAAACCACTTGGACACGTGCCCCTAAATTTATTTGGTTATAATAGAATTTAAAAGAGTTTCTCTTTCCGGAAGAGATATTTTATGAGTTATCCAAAATAAAGCGGACTCGGAGGGATTTGAACCCTCGACTTCTAGCTTAGAAGGCTAGCACTCTATCCAAGCTGAGTTACGAGTCCATAGAGATTTAGCGTTTAATTTTATTTAAAAAGGTTTTTAAAATTGTTTTTTAGATTAACAAATTTTTTAAACTATAGGATTATAAAAGAATTATATGGTTCAATTTTTAGAGATAGATAAGAAATGGCAGGAAAAATGGGATAAATATAAAGTCTTTAAAGTAGACAATAATTCTAAAAAAAAGAAGAGCTATGTTTTAGAGATGTTTCCATATCCTTCAGGTCAGGGTTTGCATATGGGGCATTCAAGAAATTATGCTATTGGAGATGTTTATGCGAGATATAAGAGACTGAAAGGATTTAATGTTTTGTATCCTATGGGATTTGATGCTTTTGGACTGCCTGCTGAAAATGCCGCAATAAAAGAAAAAACACATCCTAAAGAATATACAGATAAAGCAATAAAGAATTTTACTTCTCAATTAAAAGCTTTAGGGAATAGTTATGATTGGGATAGAGTGATAAAAACCTGTGATGTTAATTATTATAAATGGAATCAATGGCTGTTCTTAAAATTTTATGAACAAGGTTTAGTTGAAAGGAAGAAAGCTAATGTAAATTGGTGCGATAGCTGCGGTACTGTACTAGCTAATGAGCAGGTTGAAGAGGGGAATTGCTGGAGATGCCATAACCCTGTAGAAATAAAACCTTTAGAACAATGGTTCTTGAAGATTACTAAATATGCTGATGAATTATTAAAAGATATTAAAAAGTTAGACGGCTGGCCTGAAAAAATTAGAATTATGCAGAGAAACTGGATTGGAAGAAGCCATGGAACATTTGTTAATTTTAAGCTAAAAGATTCTAAGGAGATAATACAAGTTTTTACAACAAGACCTGATACTTTATGGGGAGTTACTTTTTTAGTTTATGCCCCTGAGCATCCTAAAGTTTTAGAGATGGTTAAAGGGACTAAATATGAAGATAAGGTTAAAAAGTTTATAGAAAAAGTTTCTAAGGAAGATAAATATTCAAGAACAGCTGATGACAAAGAAAAAGAAGGCATCTTTATCGGCAGATACGGAATAAATCCTGTTAATAATGAAACTGTTCCTATTTACACTGCTAATTTTGTTTTAGCTGAATATGGGACAGGAGCTGTGATGGCTGTTCCCGCTCATGATCAAAGAGATTTTGAATTTGCTGAAAAATATAAAATTCCTGTTAAAGTTGTAATACAGCCTAGAGAGCATGGATTAGATGCCGAGAATATGGTTAGAGCTTATATTGATGACGGAATAATTGTCAATTCTGAAGAAAGATTTAACGGATTAAATAATTTTGAAGCTATAAAAGAAATAATTAATTATTTGGAAGAGATGGGATACGGAGAAGGAACGGTTCAATATAAATTGAGGGATTGGTTAATTTCCAGACAGAGATATTGGGGAACTCCGATTCCGATGATTAAGTGCAAGAAATGCGGATATGTTCCGGTTATTGAAGAAGATTTACCTATAGAACTTCCTGTCAAGGTTGAATTTACCGGCAAATCTAATCCTTTGAAGACGAATAAGGAATTTTTGAAAGTTCAATGCCCTAAATGTTTAGGAAGTGCAGAAAGAGAGACTGATACTATGGATACTTTCTTTGATTCCAGCTGGTATTTTTTAAGATACTGCAATAATAAATTTAATGAAGGAGCATTTGATATTAAAAGTGTAAATTATTGGATGCCTGTTGACCAGTATATTGGAGGGGCAGAACATGCTGTTTTGCATTTACTTTATGCAAGATTTTTTGTAAAAGCTTTAAGGGATATGAAATTATTAAACTTTGATGAACCTTTTTCTAAATTATTTACCCAAGGAATTTTGTATAAAGACGGAGCTAAGATGAGCAAAAGCAAAGGTAATGTTGTGACTCAGGATGAAATGATTAGAAAATATGGAGTGGATAGTGTTAGAGTATTTTTATTAGTTTTAGCTCATCCAGGAAAAACTGTTGAGTGGGATGATAAAGGAATAGAAGGAGCTTATAAATTTATTAACAGGGTTTATGGTCTTAAAGATAAAAGCAAAAGCGAGAGCAATAGATTTGACAAACATTTAACCAGCAAATTAAATAAATTTATTAAAGAAACTGGAGAAAATATTGATAGTTTTAATTTTAATATAGCTTTGATAAAAGCACAGGAGTTTGTAAATTATTTAAGCAAGGTTAAAAAAGATGTTTCTAGAGAAGTATTTGAAGATGCTTATAAAAAATTCTTGATTGTTTTTAGCTGCTTTGCTCCGCATATCTGTGAAGAATTATACGAATACCATAATGAAGGATATATTTCTTTAGCTATCTGGCCTAAATATTATGAAAATAAAATAGATGAAAAATTAGATAAAGAAGATGAATTTATTTCAGGATTTATCTCTGATTTACATGCTATCTTGAAATTAATTAAAGTTGAAAACCCTAAAAAATTAAAAGTCTATACTGCTGATGAATGGAAATATGAAACTTTTAGGAAATTTAAAGAATTAGATTCGAGAAATAAAAGCGAAGTTATGCAGACTTTAATGATTAAAGGGCATGAAAAAGACATTGCTAAATTAGTTCCCATGTTACTGAAAAAAGGCGTGGATGATGTTATCTTAGATAGGAAAACTGAGATTAAAATTTTAAAAGAAAATTCTTTAGATATACAAAAAGAGTTTAAATTAAAAATTGATATTTTAGAAGAAGATAATGGGAAAGCTTTGCCGTTTAAACCAGGTATTTTGGTTGAGTAAGATTTTTATACTATAAGTTATTCTAAGATATACTATGAAGAAGGTGGATATATTTTTTATAGCATTATTAGCATTTGGTTTTGTAGCTATGTTTAGAATTGAGTTCTTAGATGTTAGCGGCAATGTTGTGAGTGCTTGTATAGACAGCGATAATGGTATAGATCCTCTTATCGGAGGTAATCTAGTTGGCTATGATGAAATTGCTAAAAAAGATACATGTGTGAATGGGACTACCTTATATGAATACTATTGTGTTGGAGACAGGAGTAATGGTTTGGTTCAAGAGATTTATTGTGAGAATGGTTGTGGCACTAAAAATGGGAAAGGGGTTTGTTTAGAAAGAGGAGAAGTAGTATTGGGAGACTCTAAGTTTGGGAAATGCACTGACGGCTGTTATTTTGACGGCGTTTGCTTGCCTATAGGAACCAGAATAAAAGATGGAACTTACTGCGAAACTACTAAGGAATTAGAGATTCAGTTATTTGATGAAGATGCCTGCTTTAATAACTTTGAGTGCAGAAGCAATCTATGTGTAGCAGGAAACTGTGTTTCTGAAGAAATTTTTAATAAATTCTTGGAAAGTTTGAATGAGTAAATCTTTTAAACTTAATTAGTTAAATCTTATAGAATGAAAGGCAATGAATTAAAAAGAAGATATATTGAATTTTTTAAGAAAAAAGGACATAAAGAGATTAGAAATTCAAGTTTGATTCCTGAAAACGATCCTACTGTTTTGTTTACAACTGCCGGAATGCATCCTTTGGTTCCTTATTTATTAGGACAGAAACATCCTTTAGGCAAAAGATTAGTTAATATTCAAAGATGCATAAGAACTGGGGATATAGATGATGTTGGTGATGATGTCCATTTAACTTTTTTTGAAATGCTTGGAAACTGGAGTTTGGGGGATTATTTCAAGAAAGAAGCTATTGAGATGAGTTTTGAGTTTTTAACTAAAGAACTTAATATACCTATAGAGAAATTAGCTATTACTTGCTTTGTTGGAGATAAGAATGCGGATAAAGATGAAGAAAGTGCAGAGGTTTGGAAAAAATTAGGGATTTCAAGTAAAAGAATTATTTTTCTAGGAAAAGAAGATAATTGGTGGGGGCCTGCAGGAACAACTGGCCCTTGTGGTCCGGATACAGAAATGTTCTATTGGGCTGGAGATGAAAAAGCTCCTGAACAATTTAACCCCGGCGATTCAAGATGGGTAGAGATTTGGAATGATGTTTTTATGCAGTATAATAAATTACAAAATGGCAAATTAGAAAGTTTAAAACAAAAAAATGTTGACACAGGAATGGGTGTTGAGAGGACAGCAATGCTGCTGCAAGGAAAGAAGAATGTATTTGAAACGGATTTATTTTTACCTATTTTAAAAACAATTAGACATTTATCAAGGAAAGATGATATTAAAGCTGAAAGAATAATTGCAGACCATATTAAAACTTCTGTTTTTATTTTAAATGAAAAAATTGTTCCTAGCAATTTAGGGCATGGATATGTTTTGAGAAGATTAATTAGAAGAGCATCAAGATATGCGAGACTTATAGACTTGGATAAGGATGGTTTGAATGAAGTTGCTAAGAAGGTTATTGAAATTTATCGAGAGACCTATGACGGACTTAAGAAGAAAGAATTGTTTATTTTGGATGAGTTAAAAAAAGAGAATGAGAAATTTGAGAAAACTTTGACTTCTGGGCTAAGAATCTTTGAAAAAGAAATTTCCAAATTAGATGGAAAAGAATTATCAGGAAAAATTGCCTTTGTCTTGTTTACTAGTTATGGTTTCCCTTTAGAGATGACAATCGAATTGGCTGAGGAAAAAGGCTTTAGAGTTGAAGAGGAGACATTCTGGGAGGAATATAAGAGACATCAGGATTTAAGCAGACAAGCAACCAAAGGCGTTTTTAAATCAGGATTAGCAGATAATAGCGAAGAAGTAACACAGTATCACACAGTTACCCATTTATTATTACAGGCCCTGAAAAATAATTTAAGCCACGATATTGAGCAGAGGGGAAGCAATATTACAAAAGAGAGGATAAGATTTGATTTTAATTTTGACAGGAAATTAACTGATGAAGAGAAAAAGAAAATTGAAGATGAAGTCAATGAAAAAATAAATGCACATTTAGATGTTAAGAGTGAAGAGATGAGTTTAGGGGATGCTAGAAAATCAGGAGCTTCAGGAATATTTGAAGAGAGATATGGCAATGTCGTGAGTGTTTATACTATTGGAAGATATTCTAAAGAGATATGCACAGGACCGCATGTTGAGAATACTAAAAATATAAAAGGAAAATTTAGGATCGTTAAAGAAGAAAGCTCAAGTGCTGGGATAAGAAGAATAAAAGGAATTTTAGAGAAATAATTTTACAAACCTTTAATCTTTTCTTTTAACTTATCTATATCGAAATCAAATTCATCTTTTTGTTCAAATGGACTTTCATCTTTCTTTGTTGTTTTTACCATTAACCTTTCCTGTTTATTTCGCTTTTTTTCTTCAACCTTTGTCTCTACTCTTATTTCCCTTTCTGACTCTCTCTCAACATTAATCCCGATTTCACTAGGATGAGGAATCAATTCTTCAAATTTATCAGTCATATCTTTCATTTCTTTGCATTCTTTTCTTAAATGCATTTTTAACTTATCCTTTCTTCTTTTAATCTGCCTAATATTCTTTAAGATTTTTAGGTTTTCTAAAGATAAGATACTAGCTTCTAGAATTGTTTTTCTTAAGAGGACAGGACTCTTTATCTGCGCATGTATTATTTTAGGCTTTCTTTTAACTTGCTGAGTCCCCTTTGCTCCTTTTCTTTGCGGCATTACTATACCTCAAATAGATTATTATCCACTACAGATAATTTTTCTTTTATTTCTTCTATATTTGACTGCCACTCTGAAAACTCTGCGTCTTCCTGTTTTTTTAATTCATTTAACTCATTTAAGATTGATTGTGATGTTTTCAGTTTTTCTTTAATCATCTCCAATGTGTCAATAGCTTCTTTGTATTTATCTATCTGAACAAATATTGCTTTTTCCTCTTCTAGGTGAGGCATTTTACTAAAACTTCTTCCCTCTGGAAATAAAGGCCTAGTAACTGCTTGTTTTATGTCATCTGAAGAACTTGGAAATGAAGGTTCATAACTCGGAAAAGATGGTTCCGATAAACCTGGAAATGTTGGCGGTCTTACCCTATCCCTAAAATCTTCTTTCTTTTTACCAAATAGCCCCATGAAAGGCACCTCCTTTTTATGATAAAAATACTACTTTTATATAAAAAGCTTTCCTTATTATTGTGATGTAGTAAATACATTAAATCGAAAGATTTTTTAACCCCATTTGTCAATTTTTAAATAAATGGTGTTGGATACTGAGATAGTAACTGAATTAGTTGAAGAAATTGCCGGCAGAGATGTTGTACAACTTGTTGAACTTATTAAAGGCAAGGTAGATGTGAGTGAATTTAAAATTGCTGAAAAATTAAATTTAACAGTAAATCAAGTTAGAAATATGCTTTATAGGTTGTATTCTCACAATTTAGTTTCGTTTACAAGAAAAAAAGACAAGAAAAAAGGCTGGTATATTTATTATTGGACTTTTGATGAGTTAAAAGCATATAATTTATTTTTGAGATTAAAAAAAGATAAATTAAAACATTTAAAAGAGAGACTGGAGAATGAGAGTGAGGGGAACTATTTTACCTGCAAGAGCGAAGACTGCGGTGCTGTGAGAATGAATTTTGAAATGGCAATGGAGCATAATTTTAAATGCCCTGACTGCGGGAAAGTTTTAGAGCGTGAAGAAAGTTCAAAGAGGATTAATGCCATAGAGAGAGAGATTAATGAAATTAACAGAAGATTGGAGATTCCTTTTGTTGAAACCGTTAAGAGGGCACCTAGAAAAACTCCAACAAGAAGGATTAGGAAAACTTCTAAGAAAACAACTACTGCAAAACCAAAAATAAAAACTACAAAGAAGAAAACAGCAAAAAAGAAAATAACTAAAAAAACTCAGAAGAAAAAGACTACAATAAAAAAACCAACTAGAAACAGGAAATAATTATTTTTTATAAATTGCTATTAACTCACTTGAAATTAAATGCAGATCTATCATATACCAAGAGATTAATTTTGAAGTTATTCCCACGATAATTAAGAATATTGTTGAACCGATTAAACTTGACAGCCTTATTACTGTTTTGGATAAGCTTTCAAAGCCTGGAATTACTGAAACGACCGCTGAAGTAATTGAAGAGTAAAGCAATATGAAAGAAACCATTCTTATCATTTCCAAAGTCTTTAATTTGTAACCTGTGAATTTTAACTTTCTGAATAATGTTTTTGTTTCTCTGGTACTGCCTGTTTTGCTTTTTCTTTCTAAATTTTTGATATATTTATAGACTCTTCTATATCTACCAAGATTATTCATCATTAGTATAATATTTTTTCTTGTTCTATAAAAGGCTTTCGGGAAAATATTTATACTTTAAAGTCTTATATTATTGCGGGGGAAATATGCATAATTTTGATATTTTTAATAATAGGAAATTAGTTGAAAAAGAAAAGAGAGTTTTACCTAAAAAAAGATGGGATGTAACAGATTCAAAATACGGATTTAGAAGCGTTGAAATAAAAGATTTAAAACAAGAATTTTACGGAGTTTCTCCTCCAACTGTTTTTATTGGTTCCAAATTAGCTTATCCAAATGTTAATGTCGGCATTATGAGCGTTCCAGACTTGAAAGAAAATGCTAAGCTATACGATTCTCCTAACTATTGGAGCGAGAAAAACATAAATGTGAATCAGATAATAAAGTATAGACAAGAATTAATTAATTCCAGATTTAGAGCTAAAGTTTCTGATATAAGGCTGAGCAATAGATTGTTAGAGATAGTTAAGGAAGTTGGTATGGCATCTGTTCAATCAGATATGGAAGTTGAATTAAATAAAAAACCCAGACCAAGAATAAATTTTGACACTTACTTAGCTCCTATGGGACCCTCTGCTGAATTAAAAAATATTAAATTAGTTTCAAATACTAAAATTCCAAGTTATGTAGATAAAGTTTATTCCGATACTGATTTAAAATCTGTTGAGGGGTTGAAATATTTGTATTCTAAAGGGTTGGATGAAAGATCTTTATCCCAGATTCTTTCTATTGGAGTTACAGGACTGAAGAAAAATAGAGTATTAGTCCCCACTAGAAATTCTATCACTGCGGTTGATGATTCAATTGGAAAATTTTTGTTAAATAAGATAAGAGATTATAAGATGATTGATGATTATTATTTTTATTTTGGAGGGCATTTAGGAAATTATTATTTAATATTATTTTTCCCTGAATTATTTTCCTATGAATTATTTGAGATGATGATGCCTAAAGGCAATTTTACAACTGATTATGAGACTTATGATGGAAGGAAAAATTATGCTGAGGAAACTGCAGGTGGATATTATGCAGCTAGACTTCCCATCTTACAATATTTAGATGGAATAAAAAGACAAAGTTCTGTTTTAGTTTTAAGGTTTGTTTTGCCTGAATATGATGTTCCCTTAGGTGTTTGGGTTTGCAGAAACAGTGTTAGAAAATCCTTAAGTTCTGAACCGACTTATTTTAAAAATGAAGATGAAATGTTGAAATTTATTGGAGAATTAATGATTAAAAATTTCAGATTTGATATAAATCCAATATTAAAACAGAGCATGTTATTACAGATGGTTAAAACTCAGATGAAATTGAATAAATGGTTTTAGAAAATAAAAATAGCCTTATTCAGTAAGGCCTAATAAAACAAATATTAAACCTATTAAGATAACTCCTAGACCAAAGGAACCTTTTACGATTGTCCAAAGAGCTACCAAGTTTCCCGGCCAGGCTACATATGTATATGCACCTGCCAATATAACTAAAAGCCCGATTATTAACTTTAAGTATTTGTCCATTGTAGCTTAAATATAGATTAATAAAACTTATAAAGGTTGTAGTTGTCATCGGTAGTGTCAAATTCTATTGAAAAAACTTATATACCACTTTGAACGTTATGGTAAACTGGTATGATAATAATAGGTTTATCAAATTCCTACCAATTAGCAAAAGAGGTGGCGAGAAGGCTAAATGTGCCTTATATTAGAGCAATTTCTAAATTTTCTTATGATGGAGAGATGCATGTAAACTTTGGAGAGAATGTTAAAGGGAAAAAAGTTTTTTTATTCCAAAGTTTTTATCCAAATCAAAATAATTCTCTAATTGAAACACTATTTTCAGCTAATTTAGCCAGAGATTTAGGAGCAAGAGAAGTTAATTTAGTTGCTCCATATCTGCCTTATTTAAGAGAAGAAGCAAGAACTGATAAATTTGAGTGTGTAAGCATTAAGAATTTAAGTGTGATATTGAGCAACGCTGTTGATTCTGTTTTAACTATAGATCCACATGTAATAGATTTAAATAAATATTTTTCAATTCCAATTCACACAATAAGCTCTCTTGAATTAATTAAGGATTATATTAAAAAAAATTATGAGGATGCAGTAATTGTCGGACCAGATGAAAATTCAAGGAGATTAGTGACTAATTTAGGATTTAGAAATGTTGTATTAAAGAAAAAAAGAAAAGATGAATTTAATGTTGAATTTGAGAAAGGGTATAATTTAAAAAATAAGAAAGTTGTTATTGTGGATGATATGATTGTTACAGGAACAACAATGCTTGGTTCTATGAAATATTTAGGATTAAAAAATGCGGATTTCATTACTGTTCATTCTCTTCTAAAGGATGAGGCTTTTGAGAAATTAAAAGGTTATGGAAACGTGGTCAGTTGCAATACTATAAGCAGCGAGAGCAATACTATTGATGTTAGCAGTTTAATTGCGGGGAAGATAAAAAATGAATGGTACTCATAGCGATACACATATTATTAGGTATTTAGTTAATAAAAGAGAATTGAATGAGTTATATGTTTCTACAGTTTTGAGAACTTTGGCATTCAGTATGATCGGGATTTTTGTTCCTTTGTTTTTATTTAAAGAATTAGCTTATACATTACAAGAAATAATTTATTTTTACTTAGTCTATAGCGTGTTTTTTTTGATATTTACACCTATTGGGGCTAAATTAGGAAACTATATAGGGATAAAACATTTAATGTTAATCTCAACACCCTTCTATATTGCTTATTTTGCAATGCTTTATGCTTTAGAAAATAATCCTAGCTGGTTTTATTACATCCCGACAGCCTATGGAATTGCTGAAGGCTTATTTTGGATAGGTTTTCATATAGACTTTTCTATGTTCAGCCAATCTAAATACAGAGGAAATCAAATAAGCAAGTTCTATGGGTTTGCCTTATTGGCCGGCTTGGTTGGACCTATGATTGGAGGGGCGGTTTTAACTTTCTCAGATTTTAACCTTCTGTTTTTTACAGTTGTTTTGTTGCTAATCGGAAGTGCGGTTCCATTATTTTTTAGCAAAGATATTAAGAGGGATTATAAATTATCATGGAAATTTTTGAATATTGGCAGCTTTAAAGATTTTGTTTCTTATAGCAGTTTTGGTGCGAAAGGAATGGTTGCGGGCATCTTCTTTCCTATATTTGTTTTTTCAATTTTAGGACTTTATGCTGTCATGGGAAGTTTATTTACTTTTTTGGGGTTGCTTAACTTGGCAATTATCTACTTTATGGGCAAATTAACAGATGTCTTTAGTAAAAGTAAATTAGTGAAAATATTTTCAATTTTTAATTCAATAATATGGGTTGTTAAGATTTTTGTAAAAACTAAGATGGAACTAATTGGAGTTGCTGCTTTATCCAGCTCTACGGATATTGCTGTAAGCCTGCCTTATACTGCGATAATGTATGATAAATGCAAAAAAAATATTGATTATTTAATCTTTAGAGAAGTTGGGTTGAGTATTGGGAGAATTATAGTTTTGTTATTAGTTTTAGCTACAGGCAGCTTGTTAAGCAGCTTCTTATACGCGGCTATTGCTAGCTTGGGATATATGCTGCTATAGATAGAAAGGTTTTTAAATAGTTTTTAGAGTTTTAAAAGATAAAATGCTTTATAGTAAAATTAAGACTTTATGGAAGAGTCCTTTATCAAAAGAATATAGGGCTACCTGGTTTAAGAGACTAGTAGAATGGAGAAACGGCGGTGCGGTTGTTAGAATTGAGAGGCCGACAAGATTAGATAGGGCCAGGACTTTAGGCTATAGGGCAAAACAAGGAATAATTTTAGCGAGAGTCAGAGTTATTAGAGGCGGAAGAAAAAGAAGAGGCAGTTTAAAGAAAGGGAGAAGAAGCAAGAATGCAAGAGCGAGAAAAGTTTTAGATATTAATTATCAAGCTGTTGCAGAAAGAAGAGCTAATAATAACTTTAAGAATTGTGAAGTTTTGAATTCCTATTATGTTGCTAAAGATGGAGTAAATGCTTTTTATGAGGTTATTTTAATTGATAGAGACCATCCTCAAATTAAGAGCGATGAACAATTAAAAGGGTTAGCTAAGAGGAGAGGAAAAGTTTACAGAGGTTTAACTTCAAGCGGAAGAAAATCAAGAGGGTTAAGGCATAAAGGCAAGGGTGCTGAAAAAGCCAGACCTAGCAGAGTTGCTAACTATAACAGAAGGCATAATAGACAAAGGAAATAAGTTAGTTTTTTATATTCTTTATCACTAGATTATATTATGAAAAGAGGTTTGATATTAATAATTTTTTTATTAATGGTAATTCCAGTATTAGCCGATTCTAATGAGATAACTACTATAAACATTCCTACTCAAAATTTAACTACAGGAGAAAATAAGGAAATATTGAATTTAGATAATTATTTTAACGGAACAGATTTGGCTTATAAATTTAAGGCAGGAAGCAAAGGCTTAAATGGAATAAGTATTTCTTTTGATGAATCTTTAGTAAATATAATTGCTAATAATCCTGGACAATACTCTGTTATTTTCATTGCTGATAATGAGACTGATGATAAGGAAAGCAATGATGTTAATTTAAATGTTGTTGGGGAAGCGATTATAAAGAAAGCTATTGATTTTTTCCCTGTTGGAACTTCTGTTTCTATGAAAGTTGGAGAAAAAAAGACATTTGCAGTCAGCGGGGACAATATAAGCGCGGAATGGTATTTAAATAATCTAAAGCTGCCTGAAACTACAGGAACTTTTATTTATGATGCAGCTATTGCAGGCACTAATACTTTGGAAGTTAAAATTGGTGCTGAAACAAATATTTGGACTATTATAATCGAAGCACAAGAAGTAATTGAAACTGCACCCCCGCCTGTTGTTAATCAAGCTGTCTGCGGAAATAATAAAAAGGAGAGCGGGGAAAACTGCCAGAGTTGTCCACAAGATGTTCAATGCACTAGCGGGTCTAGCTGTGTTAATGCTGTATGTATTAAAGATCAAGGCGTTGGGGGAGCTATTCTATGGTTTGTTGGGTTGGGTTTTGTTATTCTTTTATTTGTTGGAGGGGTGGTATTTGCAAAGAGAAAAGGTCTTTTGGATACTATATCTTTAGATTTTATTACTAATCTGTTTAAGAAAAAAGAGAAAATCGATATAAAAGAGGATGAAGTAGGAGAAACTGAGGAAGATTTGACAGGGTTAAAGGATTATCTGGAAAATAATTTGAAAGAAGGGCATAGCAAAGAAGAGTTAGTCAATGCCGCTTTGCAACAAGGATGGAAGCAGGAGCAGATTGATAAAGTCTTTGAAAACATGGGGGAAGTGAAGGAAACTGAGAGAGATATAGAACCTCTTTTGGAGTATTTGAAGATTAATCTTAAAAAGGGATATGCTAAAGAAGAACTAGTTAAAGCTGTGTTAGAGCAAGGTTGGACTAAGGAGGAGATTGACGATGCTTTTGCTAAATTGGGAATATGATAACTTTAAAACAAATTAAAAATTTTATTGAGAAAAGCCAGAACCCTTTAATTTTTTTTGATGATGATCCGGATGGACTGGTTAGTTATTTACTTATAAGAAAACATTTTGGCAAAGGGAAAGGTGTTGCTGTGAAAGGGAAGCCTATGTTGGATACTTCTTACTTGTTAAGCGTTAAAAAATATAATCCAGACTTGATTTTGGTTTTAGATAAACCCATTATAGAACAGGAATTTGTTGATAAGGTAAATGTGCCTATTATTTGGATAGATCACCATCCGGTTGTTAATATTAAAGGAGTTAAATATTATAATCCGAGAATAAAAGATAATAATGACAATAGGTGTATTAGTCATTGGTGTTATCAGTTAACTAAAGAAAATATGTGGGTTGCGGCTATCGGTATAGTTGCAGACTATCAAAAACCCAGTTTTATAAAAACTTTTACTAAAAAATATCCAGAATTATTAAAAGATTTTAAAGACCAGAAAGAAGTTATGTTCAATTCTAATTTGGGAAAATTAATCAGAATATTTGGTCATTCTTTAAAGGGTAAAACTGAGGATGTTAATAGGAATATAGAAATTTTAACAAAAGTAAATGACCCTTTTGATATTTTAGAAGGGAAAAATGAAGTTACTAAGAATTTATTGATTAGACTGAAACCTATTGAAAAAGAGTATGATAGGGTATTAAAAAAAGCTGTTGAAGAGAATAAAGGAAAAGATATTGTGATATTTGTTTACCCATCAGGAAAGTATAGTTTTAGTGCTGAATTAAGCAATGAACTGATGTATAAATTCCCAGATAAATTTGTTATTGTTGCGAGAGAGAAAGATGGAGAGATGAAAATAAGTTTGAGAAACCCTGAAAAAAAAGGATATGATTTACCGAAGATTATTGAAAAAGCATTGATAGGGTTAGAAGGTTATGGCGGCGGGCATACATATGCTGCCGGAGCTTCTGTTAAAAGAAGTGACTTCGAGCAATTTTTATCTATTATTAAAGAAGAACTGTCAAAGTAACATTTATATTATAAAACATTAATAATAACCTTATGCTAAAGAGGCTGATATTATTATTTGTATTATTTTTACCAGTTATATCTGCAGAAGATTTGAGTCCTTATACTTTTATTATTTCAAATGTTGATATTAATGGAGAAATTAACTTAAATTATGAAGACTCTTCTTCGAATTTAGATTATTTTGATGCTACTGTTTATTTTGTTCCTATTGAGTATTTAGGACAGGAAGTTAATAATTTAGAGATAACTTATAATCCCAGTGCTATTGTTAAGCAAGAAAAAAACAGATTAGACATACGATGGAATGAAGATTCTACTAAATTAGAATATGAAATTAGCTCGGATGTTACTTCTAAGAATTTATTTAGAAGAATTGATAAAAAAATTGCTTTTCCCACCAATAAATTTAATGAAGACCAAAGCAGATTTTTAGGAGAGAAAAATTTCGCTGATATTGATAGAGATATAATGGCTAAAGCAAATGAAATTGCTGCAGGAGAAGATGATTATTATGAAGCTGTTTTTAAAATTGCTGAGTGGACAAGAACAAATATCCAATATGATTTGAATTCTTTAACTGAGAAGGCTGTGCAAAAAAGTAGCTGGGTATTAGATAATAGATTCGGCGTTTGTGATGAATTAACTAATTTGTTTAATAGTATGGTGAGGTCTTTAGGTATTCCCGTTAAATTTGTTAGTGGATTGGCATATAGCGATGTTGTCGGGGGATGGAGCCCGCATGCATGGAGCGAGGTTTATTTTCCGGATGTTGGATGGGTGCCTTTTGATGTTACCTTTGGGCAATATGGATGGATTGATCCTGGGCATATTAAAATGATGGAAGGGGAAGATGCTCATGAGCCTAGTGTTGAATATTTCTGGAGGGCGGTTAAAATTAATATTAATGATAAACATTTTGATGTCAACGCCAGTTTGGTTGAGAAAGGTGAAAAATTTTCAGATTTAGTAGAATTAAAAATTAATATACTGAACAACAATGTCGGAGCCGGGAGTTATGTTCCTGCTGAGATAATTATTAGAAATTTACAGCCATTTTACTTATCCAGTTTGGTTTATGTTGCTGCCGCTCCCGGAATAGTTGGGGATAATACTCAGGCGGTTTTATTGAAACCTTATCAAGAAAAGAAGATTTATTGGCTATTAAATATTAGTGAAGGATTGGAATCGGGATTAAGATATGAGGGGGGAGTTGAAGTTAGAGATTCTTTTGGAGGCACTGCCAGCGGGAATATTGTTTTTGGCAAAGGTTTAGATACAGTAAATTTTGAAACAGCTAATAAAACTTTAAATAACTTAATTGTAAAAGAAGAAAATATTAAGGACTATGATTTAAACTTAAACTGCGACACAGATAAAGATAATTATTTTAAGTATGAAGAAGTTATAGTTAAATGCGATTTGAAAAATAACGGCAATGTTCCTTTGAATTTTAATTTATGTTTGAGAAGTGAATGCAGAAGTATTTCTTTAGGAATTTTAGATCAAAAAGAAGAAACGTTTAGTTATACTTTAAGTTTATATAAGGGTGATAAATTAAGTGTTACTGCTAAAGATGATAGTCTGGATGTTGAATCTATTTTGGTATTTGGAGCTTATGAAAAGCCTGTTGTAAATGTTTTAGATATAAAATCTCCTGAAATAGATTACGATGGAAGAGGAGAGATAGAACTTAATTTGGAAATAGTTCCATATGTTAATAATTTAGAAATTGATAGTGCTCTAGGCACTTTATCCCTAAGTGAAATAGGAGGAAAACAAAAGATAATAATTCCTTTTAACGGATGGGATTTAAATGAAGGAGAAAATGTAGTTAGTTTTATTATAAAATATAAAAATAATGGCGATGAGTATACTATAAATAAAGATATAAAGATAAATATCAATAAAGTAAATTCTCTTAGAAAATTTTTGGTTCTCTTTAAAAGATTATATTAATAACTTTTCCCGAAATAACACATAACTGTTGCTTCTTTTTTACAGTGGATACAAGGTTCTTTTATTTTCTGCTGAGAAAATGGAATATTAAGACTTTTTCCGCCCTTTGTTTTATCTTTTATATATTCTTCACAATCTTTTTTATTGCAGAAAGGGGCTAAGACTATTTTTTTATTTGATAAAGCAGTTTTGAAGTCATTCCAGTTTTTTGCTTCAACTAAGCTTGATTTCAAGTGTTTTTCTGATTTAATGAATAAATTTTCTTGTATTTTTTCTAATGTAGATTCAACCTCTTTTGAAATATCTTTAATTTTGATTTCTTTTTTTTCTGAGTTATCTCTTCTCACTAAAACTACTTGGTTTTTTTCTAAGTCTTTTGGACCTAATTCCAATCTTATAGGTATTCCTTTTAGTTCCCACTCATGATATTTCCATCCAGGGGAATAATCGTCCCGGTCATCCAATTTCGGATTGAACTTTTTTAGTTCTTTTTTTATTTCATTAGCTACTTTTATTATTTTTTCTTTTGAATCATCAAATAAAATAGGGATTATTACAACTTTATTTTCAGCTAATTTAGGCGGGATTACTAACCCTTTATCATCACCATGAATTGCCAGCATTACACCTAACATTCTTGTTGTTATTGCGAATGTATTTTGATAAGCATACTGTTTTTTTTCATCTTTATCTAGGAAATTAATCTCAAAGGCTTTAGAAAAATTTTGACCATCATGGTGGAAATCTGGACCCTGTATCGCTTTCCCATTAGGCAATAAATATTCCATTGAAACTGTATAAACCGCTCCGGCGAATTTTTCTTTTTCTGATTTTTTTCCTATTAAACCCTTTAGAGCCATATAATTTTCTACAACGTCTTCATAAATACCAATTATAGTATCTCTTTCCGCTTCAGCTTCTTCTTTTGTTGCGAAAACTGTGTGACCTTCATTCCATAAGAATTCTCTTGTTCTTAAAAATGGGATTGGATGTTTAAACTCCCATCGGACCACGTTATTCCATTGATTTAATCTTAACGGCAAATCTTTCCATGATTTTATCCATTTGGAGAAGGATTGGTACATTATTGTTTCTGAAGTAGGTCTTACTGCCAGCCTTTCGGATAGTTTTGAATTTCCAGCTTCTGTTACCCATGCAACTTCAGGAGAGAAACCTTCCACATGTTCTTTTTCTTTGGATAATAATTTTTCTGGGATTAATAATGGGAAATAAGAATTTTGTATTCCTTCTTTTTTGAATTTTTCATCCACTATTTTTGTTATTTTTTCCCAAATTTGATATGATGCCGGCCTAAATACTATGCAACCCGAAACATCAGTATAGTCTGCTAATTCTGATTTTATAATTGCCTGCGTATACCATTCTGAGAAATCTTCAGACTTCTTTACAGTAATACCGCTTGTATTTTTTGACATTATTAATCTTATAGGAACTTATTTTATAAACATTTTGTTATTAGAAGA
>Ga0208958_1000606_pt1 | contig 42319 bp, 37 predicted proteins | sample RifOxyB1_FD_184032 | JGI IMG/M metagenome (GOLD analysis project Ga0208958, IMG submission 184032) | Soil microbial communities from Rifle, Colorado - Rifle Oxygen_injection B1 (SPAdes) | ecosystem: Environmental > Terrestrial > Deep subsurface > Rock core/Sediment | place: Rifle, Colorado...
AAATTTCTTGCAGATTCCGCATGCCGCACCAAAACTATCAAAGCTGGCCGATTCATAGTTGGCCTCCTTATTGCAATTTTTGAAAAAACTTGTAGCCCTGAAGTGTATCATCCAAAAAAGCGGCTGTCAAAAAAACAACCCGCCGAGCTTGTCCCCATTCCAAAGCATTCTCCCAACGTTGGATGTTGGTGAAATATAAAAGGCCCCTGCCGCCGAAGCGATCGAGGCCAACATATTTCTTGGCATGAGCTAGTAGTCGAGAATTTCCCAACCGGCGTAACACGGCAGGAAATTGAACTGCACGTGGCATTTCTTCCGGTCGTCCCAGAAAACCATAGCTTCGGGATATCCGGCTTTCGGATAGACGCCTTCCAAGGCGAGAACCCTGCCGTCAATTTTCACCTTTGTGCCGATGTTCAGTCTGCCATTGGCAAACTCTTCGGTGAACGGATGGGCGGCAAAGATGAATTCTTTTTCTCCTAAATTCACCAATGCCTGCCGGGCTTTTTCAGTTTGCCTCCGTGAGGGAAGCCAAAGAAAGCCGAGCCACCCCAATCCAGGAATTGGGTGTGCTTCTACGCTTAATAAGGGCACGGTATCCTCCTATTTTCTTTTTTTAAGAGGTTGAATCCCCCTTTTTATCTTCATCTGAAGATATCAGCAAATTATTCTGAAGTCAAGCCAATATAGCCAATTTCCCAATATCGGTTGTTTCGAAGTATTGAATTACTAAAGTGAATTCCTAAAGTTCGACTTTAGGAAAGGCAAAGCTCTACGAAAGATTAACCATATAGGTTTTGAGAAATTTTTCTATGGCATTCACGGTTTCTTCTTTCAGTTTTGGGTTGCTTTCCGCTACCCACTTGGCAAAGTTATAAAGCTCTTGAGAGTCAACTTTTATCCATTTTTTGTTCTTTCGCAAAAAATAAAAAAGAGCCGTCATGGCAATTCTTTTATTCCCATTTTCGAAAGGATGGTTTTTCACTAAAAGGTAAAAAAGGATCGCGCCTTTCCCAATGAGACCCTTATAGGCAACACGGCCAAGAAAACCCTGGAATGGAACGGCCAGGCAGCTTTCCAGCACGTTTGGAAAACGCGAATTGAAATCCGGGATTGGCTCGTCCCAGCCCATTGTTTCTTTGGCCAGCCGGTGAGCGACATATTCTATTTCAAGGATTGAAATTGTTTTTATTTTCATTCTTTTCCAAGCAATTTTAAGGTTTGGCCGTATTCTTCCACGGTTTTTTTCACGGCGCTGGTTATTGCTTCTTTTTTCGCGCTTGTCAGCGCAATGTCCAAGATTTCAGGAAGATATTGGCGATCAATGAAATAATTGCGCCCTTTTTTCTCGGCTTTGATCTTTCCGGCCTTGATCTTTTTGTAGACAGCGATCCTGCTGATGCCAAGAAGCTTCGCAAGTTCAGCTGTTGAAATAAATTCTTTCTTCATGTTTGCATTCTAGCCTATGTTAACCGACAAGTCAATGGTTAACAAAACAATCCCCCTGCTCGCAAGCGGGGGGACTATTTTTTGAGAATTCCGAAAGTTGAGCTTTCGGAAAGGTTTTTTTTCGTTTATTCGGATTCCGTTTCCATCTCTTTGGAGCATTTTTCACAAATGCCATGTGTAATTTCTCCATCGCCTTCGGCGCCTTCTTTGAAGCCCATATCCGCTTTGCACCACGAGCAAACTCTTTTGATCATTTTCTTTTTGGGCTTTTGCTCGGAATCAGAATCTGTCGGAGGCTTTGGCAAATCAAATTTTTCCATTTTTTTTGGTTATTATTCCTCGCTCTCCCCATCCCGCAATTCGCGGGATGGGAAAAGATTGGAAAATCTGGAGAATTCCTAAAGTTCGACTTTAGGAAAGGTTACTTTAGGAAAGGTTAAATTATCGAAAAAAGTTCCTTGGCGATGGTGTTTTTCCACGACCAGACATTTTTTTGGCGCACTTTTCCGTTTTTCCCCTTCGCGTTCTGCTTTTCCCTATTTTTGTAGGATAAAGTCAGATCATATTTCCCAACCGCCCATTTTTTGTATTTGAGGTTCAATTGAAGAATGGTATCATTGCCGCGCTTTCGCACCTTGAGAATAGGAATATTTTTGCCGTTCATCCTCACTTTCACCCATTTTTTCTTGAGAATATTGAGTCCCGGAACAACAATATTCACTTTTTTTCGGGCTGACCGGCTAGCATTATAGGCCAGTTCGGGCGTGTCGGTTGTGATTCCAATTTCTTCCTCAATGATATTTTTCTTCAAATTGCCTGAAAAATTGCTGTTTTTGTCCTTATCCGATGCTCCGCTATTATTTTCCTGCGTTGAGCCGCCGCCCATAAACAAATCCTCAATCTCTTTTTCTGTTTCTAGAATATCCGCGGCTGTATTTTTCGTGCAAGTGACCGGGCAAATGCTAATCTCATGGAGATTATTAAGCGTGTCCAGAAGATCTTTCATTTTTTCCAAATCAGCACTCGTAGCATCTGGGTCTTTGAGCAAATCGTCCGCTTCTTCCACAATTTCATCCAAGGTTCTTGAGTCGCCTTCGGGAACATACTTGCCAATATCGAACGCTTCAATATTGAATTTCATCGCCAGAAGCTGACCGCGCAACTTGTTTCGCATGGAAAGTTCATAATCCGCAAAAACCTTTTCGACATCTGCAATAGAAACAATTTGCTCATCTCCAAGCATAATTGGCGGAGTCAAAAGCACTTCGTATATTTCCGGATGCGTTTTCCAGTATCCAATCGTTCTTGTTTCGGCGTCGCGGCACATCGCGGCGGTGACGCTACTCGCGATTTCCTCGCTGTCAGTGAAACCTTCACCGAAAGGCAAATCGTTTTTGGTCTGTGAGCCGTCAAACACAAATTTGAAATTGCAGGTTTTTCCCTGCAGTTCGGACGGAAGATCCAGCGGAATGGTCAGTTTAAAAACCCAGTCTTCCGGATCGGAAAATTCGAAGAGGCCAACACTGAAATCTTTGAGTTTCCCTAGATATTCCGGATCGCCGCCATTGATATTCGCTTCAAGAATCAGCCAGTCGCAAAGTTCGCTCGAAAATCCGGCGCTCGAGACCATATATTTGAAAGGATTGCCGAAGTTTTTGAGGCTGATGGTTCTCTCGGCGGGCTCGCCTTCGCCGAGACAAGCTGGAAGAAAATCAGAAGGCGATTCCAGATTGAAATCCAGTGTCCCGACTTCAAAAAGATTCCCGATTGAGGTTTCCGTATCGGAAAAGGAGGCCGCTGTTCCTAAAACCGCCGAAAAACCGGCCCAATTCAAGGCAATAACCAAAATACAGGCCAAAATTTTCAGTTGTGGGGATTTCAAAACAGAAAAAATCCTGCTCTTTTTTTCAAGCTTTCGTTCGGTTTTGAGTATTCGGATGGGGATTTTTGTTTCTTCGCTTTGCATAATATATTTCAAATAATCTTTGTTTTTCTTGCGTATTTTTCCGGCTCTCTCCTCACGAATTCTTTCCTTTCCGGCTCAATTTCCACCGGATCGAATCTTTCCGACTCAAATTTCTTTTGCTTCGATTTCCTGATTTCATCCCTGATCTTTTTTATTTCGTCGAAAATGATTATCAGTGCCGGGAAAACTATCAGCGCCATAAAACCATAGGGAGTTTTTGCTGCCGCGATCGCATATCCGACATAAGGCACATCAAACAGCATTTTTCCGAGAATTTCCTGTTTCTTTATTTCGCGCTGGTCAGTTCCATTGTTCGCATCTCCCTTGGTGACAAAGGCAACTGCTCCATCTTTTTCTCTCATTTCAACAATCCGATGAGTGACAGTTTTTTTGCTCGACCCTTCTTGATTGAAGGTGACAATATCCCCAACTTTATATTCCACTCTGGGCTTCACCACAACCACCGCCCCCGTTTTGATTGTCGGCTCCATTGAACCGGACTGCACGATCATTACTTTATAGTTCCCGGGAATGGGGAAAGCCGAAGCAATCAGCAAAACGATGATAACTGCGATACAAATGAAAAATAAATAATAAAATATTTTGAGAATTTTCATTTTTCTAATATATCCCGAAATTTATTTTCCCGGACATCACCGCCGTCCAGGTTCCCGGTCCTTGATGGAACGACTCCTCGGTCAATGTCATTTGCAGATCATAGCTTCCCGCATCGAGCGTCAAACCGCCGCAGGTGAATCTTTCGATTTGTCCGTTCACTTTGTCAGCCGGAGAAAATTTGATGGTCGGATGCGCCGGATCGAGATAGGCCAAATAATCATTATTTATGCTATTGCATACTCCTCCGCCCGAAAACAAAACGTGGTAGCTATTGGCCGTCGCCACGGCCTTTGTGACATTCCCACTCGCGTTTGCCGTGATGAAATCCCAAACCAAATACCCATTGATGCAATGCGTATCTTTAAAGGCAAGATATCCTGCATCGTTGGTATTTGAATTCGTCGTATTGTCCCACCACCGGCCCTTGTATCCGATATATTCGTTGGCCGCATTGTTTCCATTGACCGAATCCTGGCAAGTCGGAATTCCGTCGAATTTGAGTTGGTAAGTTGCGTATGGCTTCAAGCCCGTGGCCGTGATTGTTCCGGATAATTTTCCGTTCGCCGGAGTGTTATAAGTAAAACTCACATTCGCTCCGCTATAATCATGAACATAGCCGTATTGGGGATCCGCGCCCAGATCGGCGAGATTGATTGTTTTTTGAACAGCAAGATCAGTGTCGTGATAATTCACTGATTGCATATCAAATAGAGTATTGTTTTGATTCCAACCTGTCATTTTATATGTGTTATGGATGGCAGCAGGAACGATCCAAACTTTTGCATAATTAATTTTGTAATTAGAGTCTCTCGAGTCTGGCAGATCAAGATTCAATTCTTTACTGCCCGATCCGTTGTAACTGCCACTTGAATCTATAGTAATGGTGGCAATTTCAGTTTTTATATTATAGGAAGGCGGTATGCCCTGCGGCCATGGATCCGGAGCATAAACTAATCTATAAGTGCCAGCCGGCATGTCAAATACTTTCAGGACCCAATCAAATGTCGGCCCCTCTTCGTCATAGGCCAGTTCTGCATATCTATCATCCTCGATAGCATTCCAACTGCCATCCTTATTTTCCAAAGTAACAACCGTCTTATCAAAATCAAATTCCGAAGCTTGAAACGTCATATCGGCTCCGAACGTGTCGCTTTGCACTTCGTCCCCCGTGCCTATCGGCAGTTCCCAGCCAATTCCGAAATAATAGGAAAGATCTTTGCTGATATGGCCGTCGGAATTCAAGCCATTGCAGACCGGAAGAGTCGCGCTTGAACAGCCAAAATTCGCATAGGCGGCGGAAAGGCCGTCCGCCAGATCCCATGTTTCTCCCAAAGCATCAATGGGACCCTTTGAAATAAGCGTCATTTCGCCATAATTTTGGATATTATCGCCTTCCCCAGGGTCACTTTTTCCCTGAAAACCGGCTGTTTGGCCCTGATCGAGCCACGCCCAGAAACCCATATTTTCCCGAAGTTCGCCGTCTCCCGAGGGGTTGCAGCCGCTTTCCACCGATGTTTCCGGCTCAACGCAGGAGTTGTCGCTGTCCACAATGTTGCCGATCACCAATCTTCCCCATCCATCGCTGTCAATCAGATGAAAACTGACCGAATCGCTTCCAAAATCGCCCGGCTTCACATTGTCGAAGAAGAAAAATTTGTGGGTCGGGCCGAGGTCAGTTTGGGTCCAGCTGGTGTCAACGCCGGAAACCGCCGGGCAGGGAAAACCGTTATAACTGCATTCGTTGTCAATCTCGAGATCAAAATTCCCGCTCGCGAAAGTTTGGCCGAGCAATTGATCTCCTTTCGCATAGAAAAAAATGGCAATGATAAGAAACAGGACGCTAACGACCATTTCTTTGCTGATGTGATTGTATATTTTTTGGAATATATTTTCTTTCATGCGTTCATTGCTAATCCCTCCGCCCCGCAAACCGCGAGGCGGAATCAATCAACAATCAAACAAGAAAAGTGCTAGTTCTCAACATAGGTGATGAGACCTGTCTCCCAAAGGAATTTGGGAACAATTCCGGGAAAACCAGACCAATTCATCCCACTACTCCAGTTTTCTTCTGGAACAAGCCATGCTTTTGCATTGGTCAAGCTGTGAGTATCAAAACTTCCATTAATGGTGATATTTCCACTAACGTCGGTTGTTCCAGTTCCGATTTGAGTATCAACATCGGTGCTTGAATTGTAGCCTACAGCCAATACATAGTTGTGGCTTGCGAGGGGCGCCTTTCCGGTAAAGGCGTATACAAATTCCGGTCCTTGAGTCTTGTACTTCAAAGTACCAAAGATGTCATCCTGAACTATATCCCAGTCAGGTTCGCCTATTCTCTTGTTCTCAAGAACAACAGATGCATAACCATCCGCGCCGGTTAACTGCTCGCCATTAATGGTCATATCAAAGGATAATGTATCTCCCTGATATTCGTTGCCTGCATTGTAAACAAAGTGATAGCTTTGCTTGACAAGCATGTGCCCACCAACCGGGATCATCCCGAGAGCAACGGGTGTGCCGCCTCCATAAACTTGGGTGAGGGTTTTCTTCTCATCCGGATTGAAAATTTCCTGCCACCAAATTTTGTCGTCAGCGTTTTTGTAAACTTCGACATACAAATCATATTCAATCTTGGATTGAACATCGTCTTTTCGTGTAGTGCCTTCAGCAACACATTCTGGCTCCGAAGAAGTTTTTCCTCCCAAAGAACTGCAATCATAATCTTGAACTCCACCGGTATTCTGAAAGTTGCTTAGGAGTTTTGATACATTAACTGGATTTTCACCGAAATTTTGGATGTTAAAATTGATATATCCGGTTTCACCTGGTTTCAGATCTGGAATATCATAATGATCTGTCCACGGATTGTCTCCATCAATCGCAATGTCGATTGTGCCAGCTGTGAATGTGTTTCCGGTGCTCTTTTCCACATCGCTGAATTGCGAGATTGTCGCGCCGACGACAATCGCGCCGACGGCGACAATGATCGAAAGACTCAATAATATTCTTTTTTTGTTCATTTTTTTGCTTGCCCCGTTAAATTCCGCGAAGCGGAGTATTTAACCGGGTTTTATACTTAATTAATTTATTATCTCTCCCTCACTATTCCCGCCCCTATTTGCAACTAATCTATTTTAGGCGCAAATTTCGGGCGGATTTTTTTCGCCAGCCGATAAAAATTATTTGGGAGAGTTTTTCGGCTGCCGTCGACCTTTGAGTTATATGAGTTTTTTATTTTCCAATTGAAAAAAGCCCACCGGCACAAACTAAAAACTTTTAGCTAACGCCGGTCGGCTTTTTGAAATCCACTTATTTTCCCGTAAAAAACAAGTGTTCACCCTTTGTTTCTTATTTATTATTTTATATTAAAAAAAAGCAAACAGAATAGCATCCTCCAATTGCTTTTTGTGTTTTTGTTTTTTGATTTTTTCTGACTAGTTCTATTTTACTCCTATTCTCGGCTTCTCGAAACCTTTCAGCAGTGGATAACTCAGCAGAATCTTCGATTTTGTGGCGTAATTAACCCCCGCCTAAAGATTGGAGAGCAACAAATCATTGGTAAAAGCGTCTTCAAGAACCGGCGTTTGGCGATAACTGGACGCTGCCCTCACCAGCGGATAGGCATAGCTGAAAGCTTCTTCCACCGCTACCTTGCCGTCTTTTTTGGGAGGATTCACGCTGGTTTTTTTGAGGGGGTTGGAACCGTCCGCCAGCCCGTCATACATCGCCCGTAAAACGAAATAGTGCGAGAAAAGCCCTTCGCTGTCGTGAATATTGCCGCTGTTGTCCGCTCCGCCGAGATAATAGGTGTAGGAACTTTCGTATCTCCCGCTGGAAAACGCCAGCACTCGGCCGATGCCGTCCGTTGTCGGGATTTCTTCCTCTTCCAGATCATCCATTTCTTCCGCGTTGCAGGTGTCAAAAGCGAAAAACATGCGTTTGGTGCGAGGATCCTTAAACCAATCCCTCAATGTGCCGTCCCAAATATAGGCGCTGTCATCATATCCGACCGTGTCGTAGTAGGTTTTGTAATCCGGATATGTCTCGTTAGTAACAGAATCGTAATACGGCACACCTATTTTCGCGTATTCATCCGCTAGATACTTTTCGTCATAAACTACAATACCACCATCAACGATTTCGTTGTCCCCTTCGTCAACACCATCATCTTCGCTTAATGCTCCGTGGCCGCTGAAGAAGAAAACCAGTTCGTCTTTGTCTGTCAGATTATTCATCACTTCGCTTACCGCTCCCTGAATATTCGTGAATGTGGCTTCGGAATCGCTGAAACGATGGACATTTTCCTTTGCGAAGCCGTATTTTTCAGTCAAAGTCTTTTCCATATTCACGCTGTCGCCGTCTTTGCAGTTGAATTTTATCTCGTCTGTGAGCGATTCAAAATCCCCGTTTTCGTCAGGAGCATAAGCGCTCAAATCGCTTTCCGGCACTTGCAGAACGCACAAATCCGGCAAAAGCGCGTCCGTGGTGGATGTGCTGACACCGGGATAATTGGCAAGGCCAACAACAACGGCATATTTTTTTCCGCCATCCGGAAGCGGCGCGCCCGGGTATCCGGTGACGCCTCCGGCCGTCGGGTCAACGGCTGGCGGAGCCGGTTTCACCGGTTTTGTGCCTTTGATGATCATTTGCTCGAGCGCATCGCCCCTTTCCCGATCGCTGTCGGAAATCCGCTTTTTTTCAAAATGCTTCACTTTTGACTTTTGCATCTTGAGCGGCCTCAAAAAATTCGGGCCGTTCCCATTGTCTTTTGCGATGGCGATTGTTGCTCCCAGAAGAAAAACAAACGCAAGCGCAACCATCGAGATTTTTTTCATGGTTTTCTTTTAATATTTACTCTTTTTATTATTATACTCTTTTTTCGCTTTTCTTTGAAATCCGAAAAGTGGATAACAAAACGGAATCCTCGATTTTGTGGCATAATCAGAAAATAACAGCCCCGACGTGACATCAGGGCTGTTTCTGCCAAATTTGCCAAGCTAAGTTTCGGGATTATTTACGGAGTTATTGTCGTGTCGGACGCCGCAGGAGTCGTGCCGCCGGGTATATTTGAATCATCGGGAACCACTGCTCCATCGGCCGGATCGGTGTTGATCGCCTCCGCCACCTCTTCGGTGAGCTGCTCTTCATCTGCTTCGTTTATCGGCGTCTGGTCGTATCCGGTGAGAAACTTCATCACCCACCCCAGAAGGCTGAAGCTGGTTTCATTGGCCGTGATGACTTCCTTGATCCTTTCCCTTTCCTGCATAAGCGTCGTGAGTTGGGTTTGAAGCGCGGTGACATCTCCTCCGGTGGCCTGAATTTGCGCCATCGTCCGGGTCAGCTTGCGGATTTGATTCCGGTTGTGGACCAGATTGCTCCGAAGCTGGCCGAGATTTTTGTAATCCGTCCCAAAGAGCAGAGTTTTGAGTTTTCCCCTCTTTTCCACCTGTTCAATTGCCTCGGTAGTCGGTTCCTGGACCTGCTCTTCCCCGGCCGCCACTTGCTCAACTTCCGTGCTGATTTCGGTGTTGCCGGCCGATTCCTCCTCGGTCGCCACCTGCTCCAGATTCCGGATCACGGCTTGCGTTTTTTCCTTGTGGATTTGTGCGTTGGTCCTGCCAACAGTTTTGTCGGCTTTTTCATAGCTTTTAATGGTAGCTTTGGTTTTGGCTTTCCCGGCTGATTGGGAAGATTTGTTCGACTTGCTTTTGCCGCTGTTGCCGCCGGAATTGTTGCTCTTCGACGCCGCAAGGGCGGAAAAGCCCAGCGCAAGGGCTATGACCAGGGCTGCTGCGGACAATAATTTTGCTCTTTGTTTCATTTTTTTGGCCCTGCTGATATTTCTTTTCAGCGAAGGCTTTTTAAAAATAATATTTATTTTTGAACCATAGTCTGTAAAGAAGCTCGAATATATTCATGATACACTATTTTTCAAATGATTTGAAGCCAAGATGTGGATAAGTGCCGTTTCTTGGTGATTTTGCCGCATAATCAAGGCTTTTCTTGCGCAAAAATGCTGGTTTTGTATAATACTTACAGCCAAAAAAATGGCAGCGGACAGCTTTTCCCGAGCCATATGCGGCGCGGAGCTCACAAAAAACCAGGCTGAAAACCGCGTCGAGCCGCTTGAGACGGGCAGGAGGATTTTTGCCATCAAAATAGAAAAATTCGGCAATGAGGAGGGATGCCATGAAAAGAAAAATGCTGATTGTTGCAGTTCTCTTCATCTTCGGGGTTCTCCCCGTCAAATCTTGGTCCAGTCCAAGCGAGGCGAAATTCAAAAACGATTCCCCGATTGCGGGTTGGATCATTGAATTTGGAGCGGATTATTTGGTCATTTTTTCTCCCGTCTCGCCCTTCATCATCGCTTTGGGGGGAATAGCCAATATTCGTTCTTACGAACTGCCTCTCTTGGCAGCCGTAGCGGGAAAAAAGGCGGTCGGCATCCGTACCGCCGTCGTCATCCTTCCGTCCGGTGAGAAAGAACGCCGGATCATGCAGATGCGGTTCCTTTCCAAGCTCAAATGAAAAAAATTTTTCACTTCCTACAACCAAAAGCCCGGAACCGCGCGTCCGGGCTCTTTTTTTGGCAAATAATCTGGCTGTGGATAAGTCCCTTTGAACAGAAAAGCGGATTTGTGGTATAATGTCATTGACTAAAAAGGTTTTGGCTCTTTTCTTTTGGGTTGCAGTCGACTTGTCAGATTCCGCCCGGGAATCCGACATGGATCCAAATCGCCAAAAAACCTCATGTCCGGGCCAGTCCTAAAAAAATAAAGACAAAAACCACATGAAAAATAATGTGAAAATGAATAGGGTTCTTGTTGGTGTCCTGATCGGCGTCGTTGTCACGGCTATCATTTTTTTGATGGTCATTTCCTCGCAGAAAGCGTCCGCCCCTTCTTTGCAGTTCCAATCAACAGGTGCGGCAAACCTGACAAAGGGAAATGGAGCCCCTTCCGGCGCGCACTACAACCTGAATATGATCGGCGTACCCAAAGACAAAACGGCCGATATGACGGGCAGCAGCGGCCACCGGATTTTCGTTCCCCTGACCGGATCCTGCCAAGTCAAACTCGCTGAAGGGACTTTTCAGGTTATGGACGCGAATTGCACCGACGGCACGGCGACTTTTCAGCTTCCCAATCCCGACCCGGCCAACAGCGGGACAACCACTTATTCTGTCTGGGCCAGGGCGCTCGGGAAACCCGGTGGCAGTTCTGAAACAACCACCTGCGCCACCGACCCAACCGATGGTCAGCTCTATTGCTCGGTCTATACGATGATCCAAATCCGCAGCAAGGGGCAAAGTTCATTCACTAATGTTTCCAAACAGCTGCTCTATATCTATGCTGATATTGACGCAGACGGAAACTTGGACAGAATGCCTCTTTTCGACAGCCGGCTCCAGGATTACTATTGGCAGTATGACAACAGCGGCCTCAAGAATCTGCAGCTACGCTTCTATCCCGTTTCCACAACGGTTGATTAGGAGATAAAATCATCTTATATAAAACCTAAAATCGGCGGCATGGCTTGTTTTTTCAGGTTGTGCCGCCAGGTTTTGGTTTTTCAAAAAAAATGGCCAAGAGTGTTTCCGTAAGCCAACTTATGACGAAAGAGGTTATTTCGGTCAGGCGCGAAACGCCTTTTCTTGAAGCCGTTGACTTGATGCTGAAAAACAATTTCAACGGTTTGCCGGTTGTCGCGAAGGACAACAAGCTGGTCGGAATGCTGAGCGAATATGACCTGACGCTCAAGGGTTCGTCCATTCATCTCCCGACTTTTCTCAAATTGCTGCAGAAATTTGATATATACAGCAAAGACAAAAAATTTCTCGAAACGGATGTCAAGAAAATTCTGGCGATGAAAGTCAAGGACGTGATGAATCCCTCTCCTTTTTCAATGAGTGAAAATTCCACCCTCACGCAAGCCGTCAAAATTTTTTCCGAATATGGCGACCTGAATCCGATTCCTATCGTAGACAAAAAAAAGCGCCTGGTCGGAATTTTGGCGCGTTACGATATCATCAAATTGTTCGGTTCTTCATCGGCCGTCCACAAGAATCAAAAAAACAAAAGGCTGATGGACAAAAATGTGAACAGATTCTTGTCTGATTTTGAGAAGAATTTTCTTTTTGTGAGCCGTTTTCGGGTCAGCCACTGGTTTTTGATAAGCGTCATTTTCATCCTCATCGGTTTTGCGATTGCTTTTCTTTTGATTATAAAAATAAACCTTACCTGAAAGCTATCATCAGCGCTGCTCGGCCCGGACAATGAGGCGCTTCCAGGTCGTTCCGCCCGGCCAGCAGGTCATGAGAGTGAGCGTATATTTTCCGGGAGTGTCGTCCATATACTGGGCTTCCGAGGGAGCGGCCGTTTTCTTTTCCGTCACTGTGTAGCGGTATTTTTTGGTTTGGTAGAAGATGAAGATCTCGTCCCCTGTTTCGAGTTTCGAAAGGAGATAGAACACGGCGTTGTAGCGGTTGGCTTCGAGAAAGTCCTGGCCGGAGTGGGCAAAAATGAAGATATTTCCTTCTTCGCCCGGATATTTTGTCCCCAGAGCCTGCGCCACGCCCTGGGTGAGCGCCCGCTGATAGGCAGCCGGATTTTGGGGGTCAACGTTGGGAATCACTTTGGCGTTGGCTTCGATTTTCGGAATAACGATGCCGAAATTCTCGTCCACCGGCTTCAGGATCTGGAATTCGGAGGGGCCGGAGGCGGATACCATGGATTCGCTTTTCCCGACGACTTTCACGTTTTTATGTTTCGCAAAAAGATAAGCCAGCTCCGCCCGGAGAACGGGATAGAATATGGATAGAAGAACAATCACGGAAATCGCAATGAGCGCGATTCCCGTGATCATGAAGCTGTCGGGCCTGCCCCGCACCGTCTCGCGTCGGGGCTTAGGCTGCTGGGGAAGTTGGTCCGGCTGGATTTTTCGGCGGTCCCGGGAGGCCGGCTTTTTTCTTTCTGATGAAGGCATAGTAGATTATCGCCAGTATAACAAGGGCAATGATAGCGGATAAGGCTTTGTTTTTTTGGACAAAACTTTGCGGCTCTTCAGAGGCTGTTTCTTCGCCAAGGACCTGGCCTTCCTCGCCCGAAGGCGCGGCCTCGGCCTCTTCACCGCCCGGAGTTTCCTCGCCGGCGACTGCGCCTCCGGCTGTGGCGCCGCCAGTCGCGGCTCCGGCAGTTGCTCCGCCGGCCGGAATGGCTCCGCCGCCGGGCGCGGTGATGGTTGTTGTTCCTCCGCCGGTTGTCCGGACGACTGTCCGTTCGTCAGCCGCGACGCCGGATCCGTTTCCGAGGGCGTCAAAGGCCCGCATGGCGTAGTAGTAGTCCTTTGTGCAGTCCGGCTTGGTGTCGGTATAGTCCACCGGCTGGTTCGAACCAACATTGATGCTGGTGACCAAAGTGCTCGCGTCGGCGGTGTATCTTCTCTCGGTCGAGCGGTATATCTCCACCCGCACCGTCTTGCCGCCGTCGTCGGCGGTTGTGACCTTGAGGTTCAGTTCGCATTCGGAAACTTTAGCGCGATTGTAGTTTCTGGGAGTCCCCGGCCCGCCAAGGATAACTTCGACTGATGCGTCGGGCGTGGTGACGGTTTCTGACCCGTTTGTCGCCACAATATGGAAATCGTATATTCCTGCTCCGGCAATGACACCCGAGTTCACATTGCAGTTTCCGGATGTTCCACCTCCGGCTAGGTTCACGGTCTGGAATTCGGCGCCGTCAACAAAGCATTTTACCGTAATCGGGCTCGAGTTGATGTCCATCGCCACAAACCCGAGATTGAAATCGGTCGTCTGGTAGGGGGATTTGGGCGTCATCATTTGGGCCGCGAGAGTCGTCGCGGCTTGCGAAGCCTCTGCTCCAAAGATGAGAGAAGCGGCCGCGAGCCCGGCAACCAAAAGTTTTGTCATGTTGCTCATATCGTTGTTTTCGTCCGGATTATTTCCGTTTTTCTTTCTTTTTCCCGTCCAGAGAAGGCCTGCCCCGCCCAAAAGAAAGAGAATGGCCACCGCAATCCGCCAGGGGCTAAACCCGGTCGCCGGAAGAACGACAATTTTCCGGGATTTATGTTCGGTGTCCGTGTCGGTTTCGATTCTCACCGAGGCGCCTTCAACTATTCCGGGGCGCACCACCGCCACTTCCGTGCCGACAAATGGTCCACTGTTGAATTGTGGAGCGACATTTTTACCTTCACCCAATACGTGATCGCCCTTGAGCGATTTTCCTTCCGTCCAGGCGAGGTCCGGATAGCTTCCCGATTCCTGATCGGAGCTGATATCCGCGGTGTAAGAAAGAGTTACGGTTTCACCGGCTTTCATATTTCCAAGATCCCATATGCCCGGAGAAGCATAGGCGTGAGCCAGGACAATGCCGGTATGACCTGCTTCGGTCGAAGAAGCGGACTCGCTTCCGGGCCTGTAGGTGAAGCCGTCGGGCGGCAGGTCGGTCACTTCAACGCCGTTCACGTCGTTTTCGAGGGCGGTGACGGTGAGCGTGTAGACCACGTCCGATCCCGGCGCCTGGTCAACCGGAAATTTGTTGTTCGATTTTTGGATTTCAAGTACGGGTGGAGTGAAATGGTTTCCAATGAAGCAGGCAATATTTTCACCGGGATAAACGGAGAAGTCATAGCTGTTATCATTGTCAATTTGAGAAGGAGGATTCTGAATCGGACTGGCAGGCAGTAAAAGATCGCTGCGTTCTTCCCTGTCAAAGTTGCAGTATATGTTCGTCTGTTCCCAGCCGGACTGGATAGTTTCGGATAATGTATGGTCCCCGGCGGTCAGGTTATTGAAGACAACCTGGCCGTTTGCATCAGTTGTTTGCGGAGAAGTTTGTCCGGAAATTGGATTGAGGCTGATGCTCCAGCCGGAAAGAACTTCTTCTCCTCCGTCATAAGTGCCGTAACTTTCCACGTCATTGAATTTGGTGACGGTGACGTTTGCACGCTTGGTGTTTGTGAAGGTGCAAACTAAACCATCGCCGGGAGCCACAATTTTATCTGATCCGTTTGTATATGATATTGCCTGCCCGCCATTGATAACGCAATCAGCAGAAGTCAAATCCCATCCCGCAGTCGCTCCTTCTGAAATATTGTATGTGCCCGATGATATCGGTGTGACAGCCGTGGATCCATTCCCCGCGACAGTTGTGATGCTTGGAGTTGATGGCGTAGGTCCAGCAACATCAAAATTGAATGTCGCATCTCCACCAGCGGTGTTTTTGATTATCTGCAAAGTTGAAACAGTGAATGGCTCGCACAAGCTGCTGGCACCTTCGTAATTGTCGTCGCCAACGTAATATGCTTGAAATGAGTATGAACCAGCTGCCAGCGGGCCTTCACTATCTGAAGGATGGGCAATACCTGGATCGTTGCCGTCAAGAGCCACTGTCCCGGCAGCGAAATCCCCTTCTCCGCTGCATTCTCCGTTGGGGAAGAAATAAAATTCCACATTTCCGCTCGGAGCAAAACCACTGACGCCTCCGGCTACGGTTGCCCGATCATGCACGGTCAGAGTTGAGGCTTCTGTCGCAATCACGCTTTCATCGCTGTTGTGGAGTTCTGTGACAATTTCAGGGATCGCCTTGTTCACGCTGAAAGGCTCGCAAGATCCTTCCGAAGAATTGTAATTGCTGTCTCCGCTGTAGTCGGCAATAAAAGAATAGGAGCCGGCTGCCAAAGCGCTCGTAACACTGGATTCATTTCCAACGGCCACTGTTTCGCTTGAAGAAGCACCTGTGCAATCACCATTAGTGAAAAAGTGATAGGTCACATTTCCGGTAATAGTTACGCTGCCGACTTGGGGAGCAACTGTCGCTTTGTCATGAACAACAGTTCCCAGTGGTATAGAGGTATTTGTGATGTCGGTTTCTGTTGAGTCATGGACTTGGGTGGTTATGTTCGTATCCGCCTTATCGACGGTAAAAGGTTCACAATCGCTGTTGTCGCCCAGATAGTTATCATCTCCGGCCACACTGGCTTTGTAGGAATAGCTGCCGGCCAGAAGAGCCGAACTGTCGGCCGAACGCACTCCGCCGGAATCAGCTCCGGTATTGGCTACAGATGAACCTTCTCCGGTGCAGTAGTTGTTTTCATAAAACGTGAAGGTTATCGCCGGAGGGGTAAATCCGCCGATTGTGCCAGTCAGGTTGGCTTGGTCGTGAACGACACTGTTGAGAGGCACACTGGTATTGGTGACCACAGCGTGATTCGAATCATGAACGTTTGTTGATACATCCAGTTGTGACTTGCTGATTGTTACGGGTTCACAAATACCGGTGGAAGAATTGTAATTGCTGTCTCCGCTGTAATCCGCTTTGTAGGAATATGATCCCGAACCCGGCGTTTGAGTGTTTGATTCAGTGCCAACAGCCACGGTTTGGTCGGTCGGAGTGCCTGTGCAGTCACCGGTTGTAAAGAAATGATAAGTCACATTTCCGGTGATGGTCATGCTGCCCACTTGGGGAGCAACGGTCGCGCTGTCGTGGATAGTTGTTCCCAAAGCTACGGATTGTCCGGTAATGTCGGCATGGGCTGGGTTGTGGACTTGGGTTGTAGTTGTCGTATTTAATTTTGTGACTGTCAGCGGTTCGCAGGCGCTGTCCACGGCATTATTATTCGCGTCTCCGTTATAATGAGCCTTGAAGGAATATGAACCAGCGTTCAGCGGACCCTCACTGGAAGAAGGATGAGCCACTCCGCTCACGAGAGGGATTCCCGATCCGGCCGCCGCGCCACCAGTGGTGCAATCACCCGATGAATAAAATGTGAAATCAACCGATCCCGATGGATTCAGTCCGCCACTGATGGAAGCCTTGTCGTGCACAGTCGAACCGGCAGAAACTGAAGTTACTATGGCATGAGATGCGTCGTTATGGATATCAGTGGTTAAGGTTGGGGTAGCCTTATTAGTTGTCACTGGTTCGTCAGCGCAAGGGCTAGTGACGGAATTATTGTTGCTGTCTCCGTTGTAAGTAGCCTTCCAGTGATATGTTCCGGCTGCAGTTGTTGTGTAATTTCCGGATGTGGCCGAACCGCCGACGAGGTTTGCAGTATCAGTGAAGATGGCAGAGCCTGAACAAGTAGTATCACTCACTCCGTATAGATTGAAAGTTACTGTTCCGGTTGGGTTTAAGCCACCCGTTACATTGGCTGTGTCATAAATTTGTATTCCTACGATTCCGCCAGCCGACGGAGTGGTGGATATTGCAGGCGTGACCTTGTTTATAGTCAAAGGCTCACAAGGGCTGTCGGTTGCCGTATAATTTGAATCTCCGGCATAATGCGCCTGAAATGAATAAGAGCCGGCGTTAAGCGGACCTTGGGTAAACGTAGTTGCATCTACAGCGCCGCTTGAAAGCGCGAATGTTCCCGAAGTTGAATTCGGGGTTCCGGTGCAGGTTCCATTATTGAACCAATCAAAAGTCACATCGCCTGTCGGTGTTCCCAAACTTCCAGAAACAGATGCTGAATCATGAACTGTCGAGCCAGCATCGGCAGAAGTTATGACAGTGTGATTTGAATCATGGATTGCGGTTGAAACATTCGGAGCAACCTGGTTTCTGGTATCCGTATACGTGCAAGTAACATTTTCCCCTTCTTTAAGGTCAATATTTACACCAGGAAGATTTACTGTTTGAGATCCGCCATTGGCGCTCGTCACACTGCAAGCTATTCCGTTGAGAGTCCAGCCCGAAGGAACGGTTTCCGCAACAGAGTAAGTTTGAAAATTTGTTATATTACTGAATAATTTCGTATTTGAGGAAGTGCCATCGTCTACCAAAGGGAAATTTGAAAGTGGTGACGGAGACGCAGTGAAAGGAAATGATGTGTCCCCTTCCGGTGTTGCTTGCTTTACGATTGTAATCGAGCCGGGAAAAACAACTGCTTCTGAAGCAAGTGATCGATCTTGGTTTCCTCCAGAGCCGTCGAGATCAATTAAGCGCGTATGGTATGGCGATCCGGGGATCGCAATTGCAGAATTATTCACGCCCCAATCCGCTCTGGTAGCGATGTGTCCACCCCAAGCAAGTACTGGATTCGAAACTGAAGTGGTGAAAGTAATTGTTATAGCTGTTGAACTATTTCCCGTATAATTTCCACTTAATGTATATGCTGAAAGACCGGTTATATCCCCATTAAATAATGTAATATTTCCAGAAACCGGAGTAACTCCAGCACCAGTTACATTTGGATCTGCCGTTATGGAAATATTATCTTTAGGTCCCCCAAGAGTACAACCGGCTACGCCTGAACATGGATTGGCTGTGGTTTCTGTTCTATCAAAACTTGTAATATAGTCAAGGGCGTGCTTTCCCCCTTGAGTAGTATCCCATTCAATAGTAACGGTGTGGGTTCCTGCCGTGGCAAGATTCGAAAATCTCATTCTATAAGGTACTGAGTCTCCTTCAAAATAATGAGCTTGGTTTCCATTTAAATTTCCATTTTGCCATGCAGCACCCGTGCACGGAACTGCAGGATCTCCCACGCCTCCATTGGCGCATTGATCAAGATCAGCAGAAGGATTTCCTCCCGGACTAGGATCACTAAAATGAGCTGAAGCGATAATTAATCCTCCGATCAATGCGTCGACTGTGTATTTGCCTGGAAATCCAGGCGCAACATATTGGCTATTGGAAAATTCTCCGTTATTGTCGGCCGTTACAGAATAAGTCGTTTCTGTGCCATTTGGATCCGTAATTTTGAGCTCGACACTTATATCTTTATCAAAATTTTGTCCTGTTATAACAACAGTTTCCCCTGATTTATAATTATTCTTATCCGTAGATATTTTTTCAGAATCTTTTTTGGAAATCATCAAATATACAGAAAAATGATCCAGTTCTGAAACTTTTACTTCGTTATTTTCCGTTTTTACTTTGCTATCCTCAACGGCATTGAGATCAGATGGGGCTAATTCTTGATTTTTGGCTTCATCGGCCGTTTTTTCGATGTAATTCACTTCCGCATTCGCAACATCGGCTTTTGGCAAAGTCAAATCATATTCAAAATCCCCGTCTTTCATTCCTGTCGTGATGTCATAGGCAAATTCAGAAGCCGGTGCGACACCATCAGGAAGATTTATATCCGCGCTATTTATCTGCTCAATCTTGAGGGTCGTCCGGTCGGCGCTGTTTGCCGGCAGACAAGTGAAAGTCACGGAAACCTTGTCATCCCCCGGAAAAACGTATTTCACCCCGAGTTCCACTTTGTTTTTTGTTTCCGCCGCGCTGCCGTCCACATTCCAGTCGCTATTTTGGCTCGAGACTATATTCGCGCCGTTCTCAAGGCAGATTTTGCCGCTTGTTTCAGCCACAGGAGCTTCTGTCGAGGCTGCGTCGGGAGAAATCGTGCCGGTTGTTTCGCTGGTATTTGTATTATCAATATTCAAAGAAGAATCCGTTGGAATGGTGCTGTCAAACGGAGGAGTATCAGCCGGCGTTGCGTCCGCCGGAATTTCCGTGCCGGGCTCCACCGCCGGACTTTCTGTTGGAGCAGGAACTTCGGGCGCCGGAGTCGGTTCAACTTTCGGCTCTTCCTTCGGAGCTGGCGCCGGGTCGGAAGCAGGCTCGGGAGCCGGCTCTTCCTTTGGAGCCGGAGCCTGGACATCGGAGCTCTGCGCACCAGTCTCGTCAGCGAACGCAATCGCCCCCAGAATGCCCGGCGTGCCGACCGGCTGAATCAAAAGCAGAATGGCTACAAACGCGTTTAGCCCCTTATTGACCCTCCTTAGAGTCTTTTTCTTCATTTTGACCATTTTTGAAGTGCACCCCCACACCAATCCAAGCCACGTGCTTGATTTATTCAATATTTGAAAGCGAAGCCGCTTCGCTTTCTTTCGTTGAATTATTCAAAAAACATGATTGGGATTGGTGTGGGGGAAATAATTAAAAACCAACGTGAACCGCCGCTCAAAAGAGCAGCTTTTCGCGCTGGTTCTCAAAAACATTATGTTTTTTTGTAATAAAAAAACAACTCACCCGTATTTTTCTTATTCAGTTATATATTAACCGTAAATATTCTGCTGGATTTTTTGCGTTTAGATAAAACGAAAAAGCCTTGGCTCATTCGCCCCATTATTTTTTTGTTTTTTGTTTTTTATTAGCTGAATTTAAGCAACATTTCCAGAAATCGGCAAGTTTTTCTGTGGATAATTAAGCAGGTACGCCTTTTTTGTGTTCTAATAAATCTTATTCACACCAGCGATATCCCCCGCTGTCAAGGTGTCTTTCTTGACTTCCGCCGGTGAGCCATAACCGAACATCGTGTTGTGCTGATAGGCGGAAGTATAGTGATCATTGAGGCCAACCCAGTGTCCCAGTTCGTGAGTGAGAATATTTTGGGCGTCAAACCCGGTAATGCCGCAAACGCCTTTGCCAAGATAATCAGCCCAGCTCCAATTGAGCGCGGCGTTCATCACTGTATCGTTCTCAACCACCACTTTCGTTCTTCGGTTATACCAGGTGTATGTGACAGCAATTGTATTACTGTTGGAAACCGGTCCCCAGGTGACTATATTCTTAAAGTCCTGTTTGTATGTTGTTTGATCGGTTGGAGCAACGTAGTGAAAATCTGTGCGGCCGCTCAAATCCGTTCCGATCGTCCATTGGGCAAACGAATCTACTGTGATATCTTTGAAGTTTCCGCCATTTAAATCCGGAGCATCTGCGGTATTTACATAATAGTCCCAGGTCCCCTTCGGCAATTTCCACCCGGCTGATTTGACAACCGATGTTGAGTCATAGTCATTGCAGACTGGCAAAGCGGTTTCGCCGTTGAAAAACGGTTTCACCTTGTGCACAAAAACCCTCACTTTCATATCCGGCTTTCCTGGAACGTCATAAACCCCGTTTTTTTCAGGAATATCCTGTTTTTTCGCCATCGCCGCGCCGGAAAAGGCCAGAAAGGCGAAAGCGGCTGCAAAAACCCCAATAAGAAGCTTCTTTTTCATAATTATTTTCCCTCACCATTTTTACCCTTTTTTAGTGAAGAATTAATAGTTAGCAAAATAATAGTAATTTATTTCTCTACCTAATGTCAACTTTTGAGCTTTTTATTGAAAAAGTTTAGCCAGCCACCCGAAAAGGCTGATTTTGCTCTCATTTTCAGTGATAAACTGGTTTATTTTCGCTTGTTCCTGCTCAAACAGCTGAATTTGCTCCTGAAGCTGCTGCTTTGTCTCCTCGCCTTCGGCTTTATTCATAAGCTCCGTTAGCTGCCTGATCCGGTTTCGGGTCTGGACCATTTCGCTCCGAAGGGCGCCAAGATTTTTGTAGTCTGAGCCGATGAGAAAAGTCTTGATTTTGCTGCGAGTCTGGATCTGCTCCATAGCCGTGATTGTCTGGGTCTCGCCTTGGTTTTGCTGCATAGCCACGTTTCGAACCTGGGTTCCTATCCCGTTGGCGTCTCCGTTTCCTTCATTTTTTGCCACTTCGAGGAGGCTTTTCACGAAATTGGCTACCACGCTCCGATGCGAATCAGCATTGGCCTGGCCCGTATTCGTCTTGATTTTTGGCTTCTCCTGTTTTTGAGAAATGTTTTGCTCCTGGTTCTGCTCTTGCTCCTGATTTTCATCGCCCTGGTTCATGTTTTTGTTCTTTTCCTGATTCTGGTTTTGGCTGGCGCTTCCGGGCGCTGAATCTTTCGCTTGGACAGAATTTCCCTGGCTTTGGCTATTGACGTTTGGAGTGGCGCTGCTCGCTTTCTCCGACTTCACCAGAACAAAACCTGCCGTCATCGCCAAAACAACAAAAAGGCTGGCCAGGAATAGGGTTTGTTTTTTTCGCATTTTTTTATTTTATAATGAAGGATTATTTTCTCTATTATATTTCCATTTGCTTTTCCTGTCAAAATTTCCTTTTTTATGCGATATCTTTCGCCGGAAAATATTTTGTGCTATAATTCACGCGCAAATCCACTCCCATGAAAAAATTTTTCCTGTTAGCCACATTTTCACTTGCCGCCTTCCTCCTTGCCTTCCAGCCAGCCTGGGCTTTTTCTTTTGCCGTTTTTGGCGACACCCAGAAATACAAGGGGACAAAAAGCGAACTGGGAAGATCGGTCAAAAGCCTCAAAAAATATCAGGATATCGATTTTTTGGTCGCTCTCGGAGACATGTGTTCCGGAAAAAAATGCGAAAAAAAACTTCGGAAATGGAAAAGAATTGTCGATACCGTGGGAGTCCCGATTTATCCCGCGCACGGAAACCACGACCTGGTTTCGCTTGAATTCTGGAACACCCGTTTCAACCCTCCTCAAAACGGGCCGGCCGGCTTTTCCGGAATTTGCTATTCCTTTGATTTCGAAAACTCGCATTTCGTGGTCTTGAGCACATCATTCACCCAGTGGCACGTCATTGATTCCGCCCAAAGGGCTTGGCTCGAAGAAGATCTCGCGGCCAACACCAAAGAAAACGTCTTTGTTTTCTTTCACGCGCCAGCCTTTCCGGCAGGCATAAAAATAGCCAACAGCCTTGATTCAAATCCGGGAGAGCGGGACGCTTTCTGGCAAATCATCGATGATCATGACGTGACAGCCGTATTTTCCGGACACGAGCACATTTTTTCGCGCCGGCTCATTGACTCTACGGTTTTTCCAGGCGCCAAAAGCGAGATTTATCAATTTGGTGTCGGAAATACCGACGCTTATCCTATTCCGGCTCTCGCCCAAAGCGTCGAATACTATTTCCGCCCCAAAAGCTATCTTGTTGTGAACGTTGACGGAACCCAAATTACGACCAATTTATACAAACCCAGGGGAAAACTCCTGAACTCTTTCACTTTTTCAAAAAATCCTTAGGCAAAGAGCAGAAAAACCCTTCCAATATCATCGCAAAAATGCCGCGCTTTCTGAAAAGCCGCGGCATCTTTTTTGAAATATCCAAACAAAACCAGGTCAAAGGCCGTTTATCCTGTATTTGTCGAACTGCACATCCATGAAATCGGTCCGGATTCCGGCGTAGCCCTCCCCCAAGATGGCATCGCCGCCGTATTTTCCCGGCTCGTCCAGCGCTTCAGCTATCAAAACCCAATTTTTCTTTTTCTGGATGAAGAGCTTTATTTCCACTTTTCCGCCGTCAAGATTGCGAATTTCGGTCTTGAGGGCGATCCACTTGTTTTTGGGCAGGAGATGCGACCGGCTTTTGCTTTGGCGGCTGTATTCTTTCCGGCTGAAATAGCGGTCGTAGGCCAAAGTAAAATATTCGCCGTTTTTTTTCTTTTTTATGACCGCGTAACCGTCCACCCGAACCCCGGCATAATAGAGATTGTCGCTGTCCTCGTAGCGGCTCATGAGAAGAAGCCCGTTGGACGCGTTTCGATTTGAACTTTGGCTCAAATTGAATTTTTTGACCTTGAAATGCGCTTCCTGGCTGAAATTTTGCCAGCTTGTCCTGGTAATGAGCCGGAAAATATTCTGGGGATGTTTTCCTCCGTCCGTATCTGCAGAATTTGTCCTTTGGTATATTTTTTTCCAGCTTGAGCGCGAAGATATTTTTTTTTGGACTGTCCAGCCCTCCCCTTTCCGAAATTTCATTTGGCCGCCGGAATTGAGCCACCAGTCGGAGCTCGCGCTGCTTTCTATACTTCCCGATTCGTTGAGAGCGCCTTTTCCTCCGAAATTTTCAAAAAAAGTGCTGGCGTTTGCTTCGGCTTGGGCAACGAAAAAGAACGCCCCGCCCAAAGCCGCCGCTACAAAAAAATGCGCATACACTTTCTTTTTTTTGTTTTTGCGATCCCCCATCGGGTTCCTGAAAAATATTATTTTGTTTCTGAAATTTTGTAATCTGAAAATTCCACGTCCATGAAATCAGTCCGGATACCGGCATAGCCCGCGTCGGAAAGGATATTTTTTCCGAAATCTTTCCGTCCGTCGTCAACCGCGCTCACTGCCAGCTGCCAATTTCCCGTTTTTCCGACGCGGACAAAAAGCTTGATCTCGACGTCCCCGTCAGGCGTATTTTGAAATTCTGACTTGAGGCCGATCCACTCGCCGAGGGGCAGCCGGTTTGGATTTTTTTCGCGATCATATGGTTCTCCCGGAAATATTTCCTTTTCGCTCATTGTGTAATATTTCCCGCCGTATTTTTTTTTGATGACAGCCAGCCCGTCCACCCGAACACCGGTGTAATAGAGGTTGTCCCCGTCTTCGTAGCGGTTGAAAAGCAAAATGCCGTTGGATTCGTTCCGGTTCTCGCTTTCGGTGAAATTCAGGGCGTTTATTTTGAAATGGGCCTGCTGGATAAAATTCTGCCATTTGGTCCGGGTGACCAGCCGGAATATGTTCTGCGGATGGACTCCTCCATCCGTATCGCGGGAATTGCTGCTTTTGTATTTTTTGTACCATTCGGAATCGGGAGAAATCTCTCCCTGGATTGTTTTTCCGACGCCTTCCTCGATGATCATTTTCCCGCCGGAATTCACCCACCAGTCCGGGCTTTGGCTCCTCGACATTTTTGCCGTTTCATTGATAACTTCATCTTTTTGAAAATTTTCGTTGAAATCTTTTTTTGGAGAATTGAAAGAGGCATCCGGGGAAGAAAAAATTCCGGCCGCTTTTTCTTTGAGCGCCGTTCTCCAAAAAACTGCTGTCGCGCCCGCCAAAAGCAACCCGAATACCAAAATCAGCCAGATAAATTTGATCGACTTTTGCTTTTCCATTTTAATATTGATTAATTTCTATTATATCACAAATGGCTTTTTTCAGCCTAGATTGGCGCCACGTCCATTTTTTTGATCCTTGCCGCGGCATTTTGGGGAAGATCGTCCCAAAGATAAAATCCTACTCCGCCGAAAGAAAGTGAGCTGTCCAGATTCCCTTCAATCTCTTTTTGGCCGTCAAGGTAGCAGCTTATCGAGTTTCCTTTCAGTTCGGCGCCAATTTCCCTGTCCGAATCAGATATGCCGGAAAAATTTCCCGGCTTGGATGCCAAAACGGAATCCTGTCCGCTTATTTTTTGAGAAATTGAAACTTCTCCGGCGTCGAAATTGCAACGGGCATAATTTTTATCATCTTGGTAACGCGCCACTTGAGAAATTGAATTTCCGTCGGTCAAGTATATTCGGCTTTTGAAGAAATAGTTTTCCCAGCGCGAGGATCCCAGAAGAATGGTCATGTTCCCGTCCAACGGTTTCTTTTCGCTAATTGTGAGATCTCCCCAAATTTTTGTTTCTCCCCATTTAACGCGCCAGCCGTGGTCTTCCCAAAATGTGTCCTGCCAGGGAAGCGCCTTTTCCCGGTTGTCGTCCAAAATATCAAAAAGTTCTTCCGTCTTGATGCCCGAATCAACGTTGATTCTTTTTATCATATATCTTTGGGGATCGGGAGAATTCGCCAGCGGCTCCCTTATTTCCTCCTGGAAAAAAGTGAGAGGATAGATACGGCTTATATTCTCTGCCAAAAATTGCTGAGCCTCGGGAAAATTTTTTCCGCTTTGTCCATAGTCGTTGAAGGGATAGGCAAAAGCAATGACTTTTTGGCCAAGCTCATCTTCAATTTTTTTCTTTGAATTTTCAAGGTCAGCCAAAATCCTTTTTTTTGCCTCCTCGGGTTTTTCAACGCGATTTTCTTTTGGAAGCCAGAGAAGATTGCTCATAAAATGCCCCTGGTCATTCGCCTCGTCGATCGGCATCCAGTTGTGGTCAAAGTCTCCGTGAGACTGAACCTCCCAGCGCCCGCTTTTCAGCATATCTTTGAGCTCCTGCCTTCCGAGATAAAAATTGTCCCCTTCCGATTTTTCGCCAAGAGACCTTCCCACAATCGCAAACATGACCGCGTTGAATCCGAGCGCCCGGAATATAGGATCGGCCTGGTAGTAGCTGTCTTTTCTTCCGTCGTCAAAAGTGATCAGGATTGATTTTTCCGGGAGATCTCTTTTCCCCTGCATGTATTCGCTGAACTCTGACAAATTTATCGTATGGTATCCGGACTTTTTGAGCGCCAGCATCTGGCCTTCGAAAATATCAAGGGTGATGTTGGTTCCGTCTTCTTTCCAATCACGATCGGTGATTATGCCGTGATAAAGAAGAACCGGGACTGATTTTGTGTATTTGAGCCCACCTCTTGAGGCTTCGCCGCCCGAATTTTCTCCCTGCGCAGCAAGCGCTCTTTTGTATTTCAAAAAATTCGCTTCCATTTTCACTTTTTGCCAATTGAAAAAATTGTCACTGCGGAGAATATTCATTCCGCTTGTCATTGCCAAAATCAGCATGGCAATCACCACCAGAAAGAAAATTTTTATCATTTTCAGGTTAAAATCAGCCATATATTCACATAACATGGAGCACGTAACACATAACAAGCCTCGGAAATTTATATTATTAGTATCAATGTTATGTGTTATGAGCTATGTGTTTTATGAGATCATCTTGTCCCCCATCCCCGGTCGTTGATGCGCATAAGGGCGTAAATGGTAAGAAATGATAAAATAAATAGGTTGAACAGGGCCCAGGGAAAAAAATAGATCCAATATTTGTTTTCCGGCGCCACAAAACGGTAATAGGCGATAAAAAGAGCGGCCAGAAGAAGAATTCCGATAACGTGATAGTAGGGAAAAACACCTTTTACAATTGGCAAGTAAAACAAGGCTCTGCCTGCCATTATGGGCGAGAGGTAGGTCACGCCCACCAGCGGGAAAAAATAGGTAAAAGCCACGAAGGGATGGCTTTTCCAAATGAAACGGGCGTTATACACGGCGTTCACCAGCCAGGATTTTTTCCAGCGAATTTGCTGTTTTGCAAGCTGACGAAGATTTTCCGGAACAATCGTTTCCGCTTTCACTTTGTTCGAGTATATCGTCCGGTAGCCGGCTTTCAGGATGCGGCTGGTGAGCGCCCGGTCGTCTCCCCAAGGAACCGGATGTCCGAGGAATGATTCTTCGAGCCATTCATCAAGAACCGGAAGAACGATGCTTTTTCTGTAGGCTGAAGCGCACCCGCTGCAGCAAAAAACAGTGAGAAAAGTCGACTCGGCCGCCTTGAGAACCCGGAAAGACATGAAATAATAGGCCGCCTGCATTTTGGTAAGAAAATTACGGTCGGCATTTTTGGGATCGGTATGGGCGGAAACCGCTCCAATTTTTGGATTCTGAAAAGGCTCCACGATTTTTCTGAAAGTCGCCGGGTCAATGAAGCTGTCGCTGTCAAGCTGAACCACAATTTCTCCCCGGGCGCGGCGGAATCCTTCCGCCATGGCATGTTTTTTTCCCCGGTTATTCTCCCAATCGATCACTGTCAGATTTTTGTGCTTTTGTGCCATTGATTTCATAATCTCGCCCGAGCGGTCGGTGCTGCCGTCGTTTACGGCAATCACTTCTATTTTTTCTTTCGGGTATTCGGCCTGAAAACAATTGGAAATTGTATTGGCAATCACTTTTTCTTCGTTTTTGCAGGGCACAATGAAACTCACAAAGGGTTCGTATTTTTTTTCTGAATATTTTTTCCTTTGGCCGGCAAAGCCCCGTTGTATGCGCGCGGCGCCAGAACGCTGCCCCGATAGGCGTTTTCATAAAACATGGCCGCGATGAGCCTCGAAATCTGGAAGGCCGTGACAAAAATTGTGTAGACGAAAAGAAAGGGTTCGAACGCAATTCCGGCCGTTCCTCTCGCTTTGATCAAGGTGATAAAAAAAAGAAAAGCAAACCCGAAAAAAATGAGGATAAGCTGAAAAAGCACCTTGCGAAAGGAAAATTGCTGAAAACCACCGGAAATAGTTTTTGCTTCCAAATTGTTCATTTGAAACTGGGGGAGTTTGTCTTTTTGTTAATACGCTTTTGGGCGCAAAAATTTGCCCGGCCAAGTGAGATTTGCCGTATTTATATATATAAAAAGTGTTTATTCTCCTTATTCGAACATGGTCTTGATTCTTCCGGCCAGCGGGCTTACTCCAATACTGCCTTTATTCTTCGCACTCCGGCAGAGCTCGCTTCTTCTTTGCTTATCCTGAATTTTCCCAGCTCCCCCGTCGCATTGGCGTGCGGGCCGCCGCATATTTCTTTTGAGAAATCAAATATGCTGTAAACCTTCACTTTGTCTCCGTATTTTTCGCCGAAAACCCCCAGCGCCCCTGATTTCTGGGCTTCGTCGAGCGTCATTTCTTCGCATTTCACGGAAATATTTTTCTCAATAGCGGCGTTGACTAATTTTTCCGCTTCCAAAATTTCTTCCGGCGCCATTTTTTTGTCGTGCGAGAAATCAAGCCGCAGGCGCTCGCCGGTGATGTTTGAGCCTTTTTGTGAAACATGCTCGCCCAATACTTTCCGGAGAGCCGCCAGGAGCAAATGCGTCGCCGTGTGAAGCCTGGCCGCGCTTTCTCCCGCATCGGCAAGGCCCCCTTTGAACATTCCCGCGCTGACTGTGCGCGAAAGATCCTGGTGCTTTTTCATTTCTTCATCAAATTCATTTTTGTGATATCCCATTCCGAAATTAGCTAATTCCTCTCTAATCATTTCTGGCGGAAAACCATACGTCTGATACAAATCAAATGCTTCTTTACCAGATATAAGATTGTTGAAATCTATGCTTTTTGAACCAAAATCTTTCCTGTGCCTTGCGGCAAATCCAGAAGATTTTTCTTTTTTCTTCACGATTTCTTTTAGTTTTTTTAACCCTTTTTCTAGAGTTTGCCGGAACCGCACTTCTTCCTGGTCCAGTTCCTCAATGATTTCCCCTTTTTCTTTTTCCAGCTCCGGATAAGCATCTTTGTATTCACCTATCACCACCTCGGCTATTTTTGAAGCGAAAGCGCCCTCAATCCCCAAAATTTTTCCCTGCCGGACCGCCCGGCGAATAAGCCGGCGCAAAACATAGCCCCGCTCGACATTGGACGGCACAACGGAGTCCGCCACCATGAAAGTGGCCGCTTTCAAGTGGTCGGCGATTATTCTCATGGGCACTTTTGATTCTTCTTCGTCATAGTTTTTTCCGGACAGCTCCTCTATTTTCCGGATAATCGGCTGAAAAAATTCTGTGTCGAAAACATTGTCTTTTCCGGTCATGACAACCAGTGTCCGTTCCAGCCCCATTCCCGTATCAACATTTTGCTGAGCCATTTTGGAAAAAGTTCCGTCCGCTTTCTTATTGAATTCCATGAAAACGTCGTTCCAAATCTCCATCAGGCGGAAATTTTTGACAAGATTTTCAAAAGTGTCTTTGATTTCCCCAAGTTCCGGCGAAACATCATAGAACATTTCCGTGCAGGGTCCGCACGGCCCCGTTTCGCCGGCCGGCCCCCACCAATTGTCCGCTTTTTTGAGAGGGACGATCCTTTTTTCGTAGGTGACAATTTTGTCCCCGCCGACTGGTTCGGCCTTTATGTCAACTTTTGCGAATTGTTCCTGCCAAATCCGGATTGATTCTTCGTCGCGCACCGCGTCCTCATCGCCTTCAAAAACCGTCACATAGAGCCGGCGCGGGTCAAGGCCGAGCCATTTCTCGGAGGTGATGAATTCAAAGCTCCACTCGATGGCTTCGCGCTTGAAATAGTCTCCCAGCGACCAGTTGCCAAGCATCTCAAAAAAAGTGAGGTGGCGATTATCGCCCACTTCGTCGATATCAACCGTCCGGACGCATTTTTGCACGTTCGCCAGGCGTTTTCCTTTGGGATGTTTTTCGCCCATCAAAAAAGGCACCAGGGGATGCATTCCGGCCGTTGTGAAAAGCACCGTCGGGTCATTTTCCGGCACCACCGGCGCCGACGGGATGATGGCATGCTCTTTTTCCTTGAAGAAATCGAGGTATTTTTGTCGTAGCTCCTTTGATGTCATCTGGTCAAAAATAAATCTGCTTAGTGCATGAAATGCAAATTGATTGAGTCTTGCCCGCCAAGGCTTTGGCAACGGCGGGTCGAAGTGCTTTCGCATTCATCAGATTGGCATATGGTATCTAGTATTCAATCTAAGGCTTGCCTGTCTTATCGGCAGGGCAGAAAACAATTTATCGTTTTAACGCTTATTAAAATAGCTTATTCTCATGAAATTGTAAAGAAAAAGCCCAGAGGAATCCTCCGGGCACAGTGCGTCAAGCATGATTTATTTTCTGGAATTCTTCTGCTTTTCAACAAGACCTTTGCTGAGAAACAAGACTCTCCACAAACCCAATGATGTTATGGAGACCGGAATCTTTTAGCGCTATGGGAAATGCAACCAATTCCGGCAGCAAATGGACATTATGATCGCTCGTCATGATACCATAGCCAATTGCCCTAAAGCCCAAATACGAGGCCACATCCCGAGCATACTTGATAAGTTCCGTCCCCTTGATTCCCGGAAGGTGATAGTCACTAATCAGTATGATTGTTTTCTCGGGACTTTGCCTATGCTCATAAATAGTCTCGGCAATTTCCATCAGAAAATCTTTGGGACTCTCGGCACAAATAGGTTCCACTATGAATGCCTTTTTGCGAAGTTTTCCGGTTATTGCGTCCAGTAGTCCGTAATCATGCTCAATAAGAACAATTTTTGCCACGTGTTCCCCTCCTTTATTTTTCCCAACTTAAAACTGCACTTTGTGCAGATTTTTTCCCAAAAAAAGATTTTACTCCGAATTACCGCAAAACTTTCATCTTTTTCTTGAGGCCATTGATTTCCTCTTCCAAAAGCCTTTGGTTATTTTGAACCTTTTTCAGTTTCAAGTCAAGCGCGTCGCGCTCAACCCGGATACGCTCTTCGCTTTTTTTGAGCCTTCTTTGCTCAATTTCAAGATCAACCTTTTCGCGAAGGACTTTCTTGAGGTTTGATTCCGAAATCACAACCTGGCGATTGATTTCTTCTTTTTTCCTCCGCAGGCCGCCCGGGTTGGAAGAGTCGCCGCTATTTTGAAGATATTCATCGAGTAAAGTCATAAATTTCCATAAATTCTAAATTCTAATTACTAAATCCTAAATAAATCAAAATTTCAAAATTGAAATTTTCAAAACAGTATTGAATTTTAGTAGTTTGGATTTTGATATTGTTTAGAAATTAGGATTTCGGATTTGGGATTTTAAATTATCGTCCCTCCTCCCAAAACTTCTTTCCCTTTATAAAACACCGCTGACTGTCCCGCCGTTACTGCCCGCAGAGGCTTTTTGGTTTCGACAATTAATTTTCCTGATTTGCCTAATGCTATTCTAGCAGATATCCTCTTTGATTGGTAGCGAATTTGGACTTTGGCCTGTAGCGGCAATTTTATCCCCTTGTTTATCCAGTTTACTTTGCCAACCAAAAATTTCTTCGTAAATAAATTTTTCGGATTATCTGTCACGATAAGTTCATTTTTTCGAATATTTTTCCCCGCTACCCAATATGGCCCAGTTCCTCCGATTTCGATTCCTTTCCGCTGTCCGATGGTATAAAATGGCAACCCTCGATGAAGACCAACGGCGTTTCCCGACGCGTCAATGACATTGCCTCGGGATGATTTTAAATACTTATTTAAATACGTATATAAATCATTGCGCGCCACAAAGCAAATGTCCTGTGACTCACTTTCCAAAGTGGGCAATTTCATTTTTTTCGCCAGTCTTTTCACATCCGATTTCTGATATTCCCCCAACGGAAAAATAATCTTCGCCAGGTCTTTTTGGGATAGCCTATACAAAAAATACGACTGGTCCTTAGTTTTATCTGTAGCTTCCAATAATTTATAAAAAAAGCTTGGCTTTGAGGAATTCCGAAAGTTGAGCTTTCGGAAGGAAAAAGCCGAGCTTTGTTTTGTTATCCTCGCATAGTGCCCAGTTGCAACATAATCCGCCTCATACTTCTTCATCAAATCAAAGTGCAACCGGAATTTCATTTCCTTGTTGCAAACTACGCAGGGATTGGGAGTAAGACCGGCTTCATAGGCATCAAGGAAATAATCAATCACCCGCTTCTTGAATTCTTTCCTCGCGTCAACAATTTTTAGCGGAATTCCCAATTTCTTCGCGATTTTCTTCACTTGGAAGTTCGGCTTCCAAGTTGATTCAAAAAACCTGAAATAAGCACCGATGACTTCGTATCCCTGTTTTTTGAGCAGCGCCGCCGCAACCGCCGAATCTACTCCGCCGGAAAGAGCGACAAGAATTTTATTGTGGCGAGTATTATTCTTTTTCGTTGAATTCATTGAAAATATTGAAAATAATTCGCCGGACCCAGCGGGTCCGGCGTCTTCCAAATCCTTTTTTTCAGCCAATTACGGCTTCAACCCTGGATTTGGCGATCACAGTGTCGGCTTCTGCCATCAAGAGGGCATGCTTTTTCCAGGTCCTGCATTCCTCGCATTTAGGCTCCCTGAGATCACCAGCCGACTTGGGGGTAAAACCCGTTTTCCCAATCCTAAACATTGGGTTACGGGGCCCGCCGGATCTTGCTCTCTCCTCTCCACAGGTTGAGCATGTTTCTACAACGGGTTTGGGTTCTCTGTCCATCTCGCCTCCAATCGATTGGTTTTTTGTCATAATCCTCTCTGCCAAGAGTTTTCAGATAATAATAGATCAAAATTATATATTTGTAAATATCTACTTAATTTAGCCGTCGGATGTCTAAGCATTATTTCCTCGCATCCAAACTTTCCTTAATAAGGCTCCTCACTTCCGCGAGGTTCACTTTTTTTCTCGGCCGTTCGCTTCTTTCGCTTTTAAACTGCCTGGGCGGCATTTTGGCCGCCTCACGGAGAGTCACGGTTCTGGAATCCAGCATTCTTTCCTCGCGGCGGGAAGCACTTTGCCTGTTTTCGTTTCTGCCGCCTTGAGGCTGCTGAACTCTAGCCTGCTGGCGCTGATAGTCTTTGAGGCATTCTTTGCAAAAAGTCGGCCGCGACCCGTCAGGCTTGAAGGGAACTTCTATGTCAATCTCACAATTATGGCACTTGGCCGCGAACATCTTCCGGTCGCCGCCCGCGACAGCCACTTCCTGATTTTCACCGGAACTTTTGATCCGGATGACTTCTTCCGCTCTGGCTGGTTTGCTTTCTCTTCTGGCGACAGGATTTTTCACGCTTTTTGAGATTGAAGTTCTTTGTTTGTCTATTGTTCTCAATTCTCTGATGATATTTTTTTGGCTGGCCAAATCTTTTTCCGTCACCATCCCGCTCCAGCGGGCGATTTTATCTTCCACAATTTCCCGACTCGTTCCATAACGCTCCCGCGTGATACGAATCACTTTTTCCTCGTTTTCCGATGTTTCTGAAAGATCAAACGGCAGAAGGGTCGTGGCCGAAAAAGCGCTCCCCGTGAGTCCATCAATCATCAGCTTGATATAAATATGCCGATTGGGAAGGTTCACAAGATCCTGGATGACAAACACCGGCTCAAATTCCTTTTCCAGAAATTCGGCGTCTTCCGCCCCGACCCTGAAAACGCAAAGCGTTCCGACATTTCCGAAAACCGCGTCCCTGACCCTCGTCGAAGTGTCCGTTACCAGCTGGCCGATATATTGATGGGCGATGATCAAATTGAGATGATATTTTCTCGCCTCGGAAAGAATATTGGCAAAAGAATCAGTCGCGAAATTTTGAAATTCATCAACATAAAGATAGAAATCTTTTCGCTCTTCTTCTGGAACATCCACCCGGGCCATGGCGGCCAGCTGGATTTTGGTGATCATCATCGCTCCCAGAAGAGCGCTGTTGTCTTCGCCGATCCGGCCTTTGGAAAGGTTCATGACGATAACTTTTCCCTGGTCCATAAGTTCGCGGATATTGAAAGCCGACTTTGTTTGCCCGACGATGTTCCGGATAAGGGCACTCGAAAGAAACTGCCCGACTTTATTTTGAATGGGCGAAATCACTTCTTGGAGAACCCTGTCATTCCATTTCGTGAATTCATCCACCCAGAAAGACCTGACAACGGGATCGGAAATTTTTTCAACGACGCGCTCCCGATAATTTTTATCGACCAGGATGCGGGTCACTCCCAAAAGAGTGCTGCCCGGATATTCCAAAAGGGCCAAAATGGCGTTCCGCAGTATGTATTCAAGTCTGGGCCCCCACGAATCCGCCCATATTTTTTTGAAGACCCCAACCAGCCCTGAAGCGATGAGATGCCGATATTCCGTGTCCACTTTTTCCATCACATTGAAGGCAATGGGGTATTCCTGATCGGCCGGATTGAAATAGATGATGTCGTTTATCCGGTTGGAGGGAATGGATTTGATGACGGTTTCGGCAAATTCTCCGTGCGGATCAACGATCGCCACTCCCCGGCCACTGTGGATATCCTGAATAGCCATGTTTTGGATCATGGTGGTTTTACCTGTTCCGGTTTTTCCGACAACATAAAAATGCCGCCTTCGGTCATCAGCCTTGATTCCAAACACCCTGTCCTGGCCTCGGAAATTTGTTTTGGCAAAAGTAGTAATTTCGTTCATTTTTGAATAGAGAACTTAGGAATTTTTGAGGCTTATTCCACCGGCAAATTGAGCGGTGCGCCGCTCTTTTTGGCTTCAATATGGGCAATAGCCGGCGACATGGCCGACATATCCGGCAGATGCCAAATTGTTGCCAGCTCTTCGGTATTGAGATACATATTCGGCCCGTCATTGTCGCGAGTGATATAGCGACGAAAAATTTTTCTCTGCGCCCATTTCATGCGATAAGCCCTGAACCAATAGTTGGCATAGGTTTTTGTTTCGTTGTCTTTGGTAAATGAATTCAAATTGGGGTCGCCAAACTGATGGGTGAAACCATCCGGCGCCTGATAAAAAACTTTTTTGAAGCTTTCCCGGGGCGCAACGTAAAGAAGCCTCAATTTTGTCCTAAAGGCCTTTTTGTTGAGACTTTCTTCAACCGCTTGAAGGACATCTTTTTCCGTCGGCGTCAGCCTGAATTGCAAAGGCGGCTCGTCCTTTTTTTCTTCTTTTTTTTCTTCAACCGGGCCGAAAATATTCTTCATTGAAGAAACCAGAATATCAACTGCTTCCGTGAAAAAGTGCGCAATCGCCCATGATTCATTTTTTATTTCCCGATTGGCAAGCTTTGCCACTATTTTCTTGACCTCCGGCGCCCACTCTTTGTCTTTGACTGGCCTCACCAGTATCTGCAGCCAGATTTGATGGCCTGGCGGGAGAGTCGTGATCACATCCGCCAAGGGCGCCAGGGGTTCAATCATTCCTTTTGTGACTTCTTCCTGAAATTTGTGATAAGTCCGGATGGGAAAAGCATCGTCTTTCGCGAGTTTATAGTCTGTCCCCCACATATTCCATTCGGGATTGGGAATGTTCGAAGGCACTGAATTGGCATAATCCTCCGCTTCCTCGATTTCGGCTTCCGGATACTGCGAATACACCGCCGATTCGATCAAATTCCGGTATCGGGATTCGGTCCGGATATAAAAATGCATTTCGCCGTTCACTCCCTGAATTTCGAAGGAGAAAATCGACTGAAAAAACCTTCCCTGAAAATACATATCGAAATAGTTGGGCGTTGACCAGATCCCGTGAAGAACGGTGAAGATCTGCTCCATTGTTCTCGGGCTTCGCTCGATGTTTCGGGGAGGTTTGATTTCAAGGACGGTCCACTTCAAGGTCGAGGAATAATCTCTCCAAAGCTGCCGCCAATAAAGTTCGTAAAACGTATAATATAAGGCAACAGGAAAAACAAACCACCAGGTGGCTGAAACGGCCATTTTTATCTGAAGATAATATTCAATTATGGGTTGAAAAATATTTCCGGTCACTGGTTTTTGTTTTTTATGCTTGAAGTTATAAAAAATTTTTAATTAGCTTCTTTTCAGCTGATATCCGTCTCCCTTTTTTTCAAAGACTTTCTTGTTGGCCAGATTGACAGCAATGGTCGCTTTTTTCACTTTTCTTTTTCCGAGAACTTCTTCATAAAGCTTTTCTCTTTTCAGAAATCCGCCGGCCGACCTCAAAAGGTTGACGATAACATCCCTCACGGTCCCTTCTTCGAAGCCCCATTCGCGAAGGGCATAGGTTCCCCGGCCGACCAAAACAAATCGACTGTCGCGGATAAGTTCGTTGTGAACTGTTTGGGGATGCACCTTTTTTTCGCTCAGTTTCATTTCCTCAATGAGCCGGCTGATTTCCCGGAAGTGGAGGGGCTTTCCTTTTTTCATGAGAACCAGTGTGGCTTTTTCCCGCACTCCCCGCGGCCGAATGAGGGGCCACCGGGCTTTTCCCCAGTCTCCGAAAACATTTTGTCCGAACTTTTTCGAAACTTCGAGAAAACTCAAGATATGCTCCGGTTTCCGGCGCGGAAATTTTTGAGAAAACTGGCTATTGTCCATTTTTTTGAGAACTTCCTCTGCGGTCAAAACTTTTTTCCCGGCGTCAAAAATCATTTCCAGCTCGTCTACAGCCGCCTTGAAATATTTTTTGTCGAAATCATTGTGAGCCCAGGAATCTTCCACTTCCCGATTGGCTCTCATTTTTTTGATCCCGGTCATGAGAAAAACAATTTCGAGAAGCCTGGCTTCTTGGGCGGAAAATTCCTCTTTTCCCGAATATTTTGAGTAGGTTTCCTTGGCAATTTTTCCCGCTTTGATGATTCCCCCGTTTTCTTGGACAACATCGTTCACGCAAGCCACGAGATCGCCAAGATTTTTGATTTTTTCGGACTTTTTGAGGGCTTTCACGGCGTCACCTTCGATTTGCCTGACTCTTTCCCTGGTTATATTGAGACTTTTGCCGATAGCTTCGAGAGTTTTTGGCTCTCCGTTGCCAATTCCGAAACGGCTGGAAAGAACCAGCTTCTGCTTGGCGCTAAGGCTGTCCAAAAGATCTTCCACGACTGATTTCAAATCTGTCCCCCTCACGGGGATTTTTTGGGAAAAATCGGTATTTTCCTTTATATTTACCATATTTCTTGATGTAAACATCGTTGCCTTTCTAATGATTATTATAGTCTGATTAATCTTGATACGCAATCATAACATAGGGCTTCAGACTTGTCAAGAAAATGGCGTAGTTTTAGGATTTTTTAAAGAGCCTACGAATAATTCATCGCCTGCAGGGCGAAACCAAAACTTTTAACTCCTGCTGGCTGGCAGGTTTCGTTTTTAGTTTTTAGTTTTTTCCCATTTCCACCAGTCAACCATAAGAGCCGAAGCAACAAAGATTGAAGAATATGTTCCAAAAGTTATGCCAATGAGAAGAGCCAGGGTGAAATTTTTGATAGTTTCTCCGCCGAAAATGAAAACGGCGAGAAGCGTGATAATGACAGTAAGCGAGGTGTTGATCGAACGGGCCATTGTTTCGTTGAGGCTCCGATTGACAGTCTCGCTGAATTCTTCTTTGGAGCTTCCCCGCAGAAGATTTTCACGCGTCCGGTCATAGACAACAATTGTATCGTGGACGGAAAAGCCCAAAATTGTGAGAAGAGCCGCGATGAAGGTGGTGTCCACCTCCACATTGAGAAAATGACCGAGAGCGGAAAATATACCAACGGTAATAAGGATATCATGAACCAGCGCTACCACCGCTCCCACTCCATATTTCCATGATTCTACTGGCCGCGACACTTTGCGGAAAGCGTAAGCGATATAAAGGGCGATGCCGACAATGGCGATGCCAAGCGCCCAAACAGCCTTCCTTTTCAGTTCCGACGAAATCGAGGGACCAATATAATCGAGACGCGTGTTTTTAATTTCCGGATATTTTTCTTTGAGCTTTTCGAGCACGGCTTTGTTTTTTTCATCGTCAGAATTTCCGTAGCGGATCAGAAAGGACCCATTTTGGGCCGGGGTGATAACAGCGTCTTCTATTCCGATTTCCTTCAGAGAATTTTTCAGTTCTCCGCTTTCGACTTTCGTTTTTTCGCCTTTGACTTCCATCAAAGTTCCTCCCGTGAAATCAATTCCGTATTTCAGCCCCCACGTCGAAAGGCTGATGACACTCAAAATTATCAGTATGCCTGAAAAGATATAAAAGTATTTGCGCTGGCCGATTATGTTATACATGACTTTTAGGCAGTGAGTAACAAGGCGGTGAGTTGTGAGTTAAGCTATGGGTCATTGGTTAAATAACACCCAAAGACTCATGGCCCAAGACCAAACCCACTGCCCACAACCTTGTTACCAAAGACTATATATCTATTTTATCTTCTCCGTTATTAAAATTATTTCTTTTATTCCCAGCTATTATAAAATTCTTTCGTTCCTCCGCCCAATCCCCGATAATCGCTGTGAGAATCGTCCGCACCAAAATAATCGCCGTGAACATTGAAACCAGCACACCCAAAAGAAGCGTGACGGCAAATCCTTTCACGAATCCCGTCCCAAACCAAATCAAAATTAGTGAAGTAATCATTGTCGAAATATTACTGTCCCGGATGCTCGGCCAGGCCCGGTGGAACCCTTCGTCAATTGCCCCTTTGAGAGAACGGCCTTTTCGAATTTCTTCTTTTGTCCGCTCGAATATCAATATATTCGCGTCCACCGCCATTCCGACGGAAAGGATGAATCCGGCGATACCGGCGAGCGTCAAGGTGACCGACCAGGGGGTTCCGGCAGACATTTTGAAAAGAGCCACCATGAAAGAGGTATACATGAGGAGCGCCATCGAAGCGACGAGACCAAGAAAGCGATAGTAGAAGATCATAAAAATCATAACGAGAACGATGCCGATTGCCCCAGCTTTTAAACTCCTAACGAGTTCTGAATGGGCAAATGGCGCTCCTATGCTCTCTTGCCCAATCAACGAAATTGGCATCGGTAATGCTCCTTCATTGATACGTCGTGAAAGATCTTTTGCCTCTTGAGGTGTAAAATCGCCCGTAATAACCGCCTTTCCATCAGCAATATGAGATTGGACAGTAGGAGCAGAGAGAACCCGACCGTCGAGTAGAATTGCTATATTTTTTCCGATATTTTCTTTGGTAAGATCAGAGAAAATTTTTGTTCCTTCGCTGTCTAATTCAAAACTCACTTGCCATTTTCCAGTTTGCGGATCTGGAACAGGTGCAGTATTTTTTAAATTTTTTCCCGTGAGGCCCGTGTCAATAAATATCGGCTGTTGTTGAACAGGCGGCGGGACCTTTATGGCCAAAAGAATATGCTGAGCGTGGGTTTCAAGATTATCACCCTCACCACGAGTTTCCAGTAATTTTATAATATGATACCCAAATTGCGTTTCGACAATTTGCGGATAAATTTGCCCCGGCTGGAGATTACTGTCAAACAAAACTTTGTCAAATTCTGGGACAAACGTTCCTTTTTTCACAAAACCCAAGTCTCCGCCTTGCTCTTTTGAGCCCGGATCTTCCGAGTTTTGCTTTGCCAACTCTGAAAAATCAGCTCCGCCCTTGGTTTGCGCGAGCAAGTCCTCGGCTTTTTTTTTCTGCTCTCCGTTGTATCTTTGATCTTCTTCGGAAAGCGGGGGTATTTCAGCCGGCGGAGCCTGCTCTTCCACTTTCTTAAATTCGAGAAAAGGAGTTTCTTTGATCATTTCTTTCGCCTTTTCGATATCTTTCACGCCCGCCAGTTCCACAATCAATCTTTGCTCCCCGCCCGATTTTGAAGTCTCAATCAAGGGTTCCGCCACGCCGAAAGCGTTCACGCGCCGCTCAATCACATCCTGAAGGCCGGTGAGCGCGTCTGCGACTTTTCCCGATTCCACCGCGCCCGTGTCAACTTTGTAGATGAGATGTATTCCACCCTGAAGGTCAAGGCCGAGATTGATTTTCATCTTAGCCAAAAAATTTCCGAGCCAGGCCGGTCTTGGAAGCGGTTTTGGGGAAGCAATGAGCGCCGCCAATGCAAAAAGCAACACGACCAGAAAAAATTTTACCCAGATTTTTCGCCGGATGGACATTTATCCCTCACCATTTTACATCTTTTCCAGAAAGATGCTGAATGGTTCGTATTATTTAGATTATTCCCTCGCCAAATTATAAAAAACAAAAAATGGTGAGGGATGAAACACCTTCATTATAGCACGGACGGAGGAAAAAATAAATACCAAATACAACATACTAAATACGAGATATGAGATACCGATTCGCCTTTTCCAAAACTTTTTTTGTCTGCTTGTATGTCAAAAGTTCATGGGCATTTTTATATTCCAGCCATTTATAATCAATATGCTCATGGGATAATTTTATTTTTTCAGTTTTCGTTTCAGCGGGATAAAAAGTCGCAATTTTGAAAACATTGAGGCCAATTTTTTTCTTCTTTCTCTTTTTCGCTTCTCCCCCAACCGCCCGATAGAAATATTTCACCCAAGAATAAAAATTGGGAATTATTTTTACGATTTTTATTCCAGTTTCTTCCCACACCTCTCTTTTGAGTGCATCCTGCCACGTTTCTCCTTTTTCAATATGTCCTTGCGGAAATCCCCAGTAGTCCGGCGAATTTGGCTTTCGCGGTGTCTTAAGAAGGACTAAATATAAAATTTTCTTTTTCTCTTTATTCCTCACCTTTGAGCCCCTTTTTGTCTTTTGCGAAAAGGCGCGGGGCCGCCGGAACACAACCGCCCCGACAGATTTTTCAAACGGCATACGCTCCACTTGGAAGCCGAACTTCCAAGTCGTTATTCAATTAACAATTTTTCTAAATCTTTTTTATCTTTTATGGCAGTCAGTGATTCCTCCGCGAATTCTCGGTAATCTTCGCCGTTTTCGAAATCATCTAGAATAACACGTTTTCCAACGCAAAACGTCTTTTCTGAAAAATTATCCGTATATTCCCTCCAACTCGACATCGACATGGAAGTCGAACTTCCAAGTGAGTGAACACGGTTATTAAGATTCACATAGGCGCTCAAATGCAATAGATAACTGTTTGATTTTATATGTACAGCCTTGAAGGCCCCCTGAAAAAAAACGCCTGCCCGCTCATGCCTTTTATTGAAATATTTTGTATAACCTGTTCCAAGGCGTTGCATGAATTTTTCAATGCCTCGTTCAGCTGTTTGCTTGAGAATGAAATGGTAGTGATTCGGATTCAGGCAAAAACACACGAAACCAACCAATTTCTTTTTGGATTTGTTTTTTTCTTTTCTGTCGCGAAAAAAATTTTCGTATATACTGCCGATCGGATCGAGTGTATTAAATTCGTCCATACTGCGAAAAAATCTCTGCTTATCCAAATGATCGCTGAAAATTTCCCGTTTGTCCACTCCACGATTGAAAATATGATAATACTCACCTTCAGCCAGCTGTGCTTTTCTCATACTTGAATTATATCATCAAGGAGTTTACTTGGAAACCGAACTTCCAAGTCAAAATAAAAAACGGGACTCCCCGAGTTCACTCTCTGTGAGAGGAAAATCTCGGAAAGCCCCATACTTGTTCCTGACCGCGGCTGGATTATTTCACCAGCTTCTTCTCGGCCTGGTCAAACGCCTCTCCCACGCCGATACCGCCTATGCCGCCGATGGCCGCTTGAGTCCCTGCCATCGCGGGAACACCAATTCCGAGGAAGGGCGCCACAATGCCGGTGGACGCAGCAACAGGCGGAATCACGTTGGCTGCCATCTCGGCCATTTGGGCAATGGGGCCACGCTTTTGGGCCCGTTCACCCAGATAGTTCAGTTTGCTGGGGTCGTAGTATTGGGTGTTACCCGTGAAGCCGGTGAAGAATTCCTTAAGAACGTTGTAGGGATGGAAGAGCAACTGGCTCTTGGCCGTGTTGCCGGCCCGGCATACCTGGGATACGGGGGTCTCGAATTTGGATTTGGTCACATACTTAAATCCTTCCCCCAGGGCCATGATGCCGGTGCCTATCGTGACAAAAGGAGTTAAAATTGCCGTTTTCACCGGACTGGGTAGTCCACGATCTGCATTCGCCACCGGAATCGCCGCTGATTGAGCCTCAGCCCGCCGATCGAGATCCCGCCGGCTTAGGGAATACCTCAAATCGATCACGGTTTTTTCCGCAGCGGCCCGCTGGTCAGCCGCGGCGCTTCTCGCCCTGGCCGCCGCCATCTTGGCGTCCAGATCGGGGAACACCCCCGCACCGACCGTGCCGGCTCCCAGAAACATCGTGGTAATCATCACGCATATCACTTTTACCCAATGCCGCCTCATAGCCACTTCCTCCTTTGCCATTTGGCAAAAAAATCTTTTGCCATTTGGCAAAAAATATCCTCCCCCAAGGGAGATTGTTCATAGTACTTCTGGAATAATAATTAGCACGCTTGAAAATATTGTCAACAGAGATATTTTATTAAGAAGTGTTCTTGACAATATGTAAAATATATTTATTCATCAAAAAGAGTAGCCAAAAATATATTTTTAGAATGAATTACCCAGCCGCAGCAAGCTGCGGGGTATCCTGTTAAAATTTAAACAGCCTGAGTTGATTTGATTGAACTTTTTCCTGATGGTCGCCCTGCTCTCGGATATATTTTTTCACGACTTCCGC
>Ga0208958_1000607_pt1 | contig 42302 bp, 25 predicted proteins | sample RifOxyB1_FD_184032 | JGI IMG/M metagenome (GOLD analysis project Ga0208958, IMG submission 184032) | Soil microbial communities from Rifle, Colorado - Rifle Oxygen_injection B1 (SPAdes) | ecosystem: Environmental > Terrestrial > Deep subsurface > Rock core/Sediment | place: Rifle, Colorado...
CATCCGCGACGTCAACGCCTCGTCCAAGTTCAACCCGGTTCCGGTCAAGAGCGACCTGACCTGGGAGGAGTTCGCCAAGGTCAATCTGTACGCCAACGAGCTGCCGGGCGTCATGGCGGACATGAACGACGCCCGCTACTATCCTTTCGGCGGCTCCTTCGCCCATGTGGTCGGCTATGTGGCCAAGGTGTCCGACCGGGACGTCAAGGCGATCCGCGACAAGGGGGAGGAGGTTCCGCCCCTGCTGTTCAACCCCAGTTTTCGCATCGGCCGTCAGGGGGTGGAGAAGGCGCTGGACGAGGCCCTGCGCGGCGAGCCGGGCGGCAATCGCGTCGAGGTGGACGCCCGAGGGCGGGTGGTGGCCGAGGATGTCGGCGGATCCCGCCCGGCGGTGCCCGGTCAGGAGGTGGTGCTGACCCTGGACGCCGACATCCAGAACCGGGCGCTGGAGGTGTTCGGCGAGGAGGCCGGCGCCTGCGTCGTCATGGATGTGCGCAACGGCGACATACTGGCGATGACGTCCGCGCCCTCTTTCGATCCGAACCTGTTCGTCGGCGGGGTGCCGTCCACCATCTATGCAGCCTTGCGCGACTATGAGCGCCGCCCCCTGTTGGACAAGGCCCTAACCGGCACGTTTGCGCCCGGATCGACCTTCAAGCCGGTCGTCGGGCTAGCCGCCCTTAAGCGGGGTGTGGATCCGAGCCGACGCATAGTCTGCAACGGGGCCTATTATCTGGGGCGGCGTTTTGCCTGTCTGGGCCGGCACGGTCCGCAAGACATGCGTTCGGCGATCAAGAACTCCTGCAACGTCTATTTCATGACTCTGGCTGTGGAGATGGGCCCCGACGCCATTGCGGAGACGGCGCGGGCAATGGGTTTCGGCCAGACCTTCGATATCGGCATCTCCGGTCAGAAGCCCGGCCTGGTCCCGGATCGGCAGTGGCGGCGCGAGAATCCGGTGCGCGGCGACGGCAAATGGTACCCGGGCGAAACCCCCAGCTACGGCATTGGGCAGGGGGCGCTGAACGTCAACGCCCTGCAGCTGGCCGTCTACGCCTCGCGCCTGGCCAATGGCCGCAAGGCCGTGACCCCGCGTCTGATCAAGTCGATCGGCGGGGTGGAGCAGGGGGGCGACCGGAGCTTTGCGGACCTCCCCTATGATCCGGCCTTCGTGCAGGTGATGCGCGAGGGGATGGAGGCGGTGACTGACGTCGGCGGCACCGGCTTCCGCAACAGCCAGCTGGGTCTCGGCGACATCCGCATGGCGGGCAAGACCGGCACGGCCCAGGCGCGAAACTATGGCTCCGGGTCGCGCAAGGGCGCCGGCCAGCCTTGGGCCCAGAAGGACCACAACCTGTTCATCGCCTTCGCCCCGGCCGACAATCCTCGCTATGCCGTGTCGGTGATTGTGCAGCACGGGGGGTTGGGCGGCGGCACCGCCGGCGCGCCGCGCGCGCGCGAGGTCATGAAGGTCGCACTTCTGAAAGACCCCGAGATGCGCGCCCGGATGCAGAGGCCGCCCGCGCCTGAGCCCGAAGAGGTGGAAGCCGCAGGTCTGGATCAGCCGGCTGCTGATGTGGCGACCACGCCGCCCGAGGCGGTCGATCCGCTTCCCCCGCCGACCGAGCCGCGCCTATGACCGCTTCCGCCCTGTCCCGCCCCGGCGAGCGCGAACGCGTTTCGACCAAGATCAGCCAGCTGGACTGGCGTCTGCTGCTGCTCATCTGCGCCGTCGGCGGCGCCGGCGCCCTGATGCTGTATTCCGTCGGTGGCGGGTCCTGGTCGCCGTGGGCGGCCAAGCATCTGATCCGGTTCGGCGTCTGCCTGGTGCTGATGCTGGGTCTGGCGATGGTCAGCATCCGCTACTGGTTCGCCCTGGCCTATCCCATCTATGGCCTGGCCCTGTTCCTGCTGGCCCTTGTCGAGACGCCGCTGGGCTATACGGCGCTCGGCGCCACGCGCTGGCTGGACCTGGGCGTCACGCGCATCCAGCCCTCCGAGATCATGAAGATCGGCGTGGTTCTGGCCTTGGCGCGCTGGTACCACGGGGCGTCGGCCCAGGAGGCGAGCCTCCACTGGAAACTGATCATCCCCGTCGCCATCATCGGCATGCCCTTCCTGCTTGTGGCGCACCAGCCCGACCTGGGCTCGGCCATGCTGATCGGCCTGACCGGGGCGGCCATCATGTTCATGGCCGGCCTGAACTGGAAGGTGATCGCCGCCGTCGCCGCCATCGCCACGGTGGCCGTGCCGCCCTATGTGATGTTCGGCATGCACGACTATCAGAGGCACCGGGTTCTGACCTTCCTGAACCCCGAGGCCGATATGGCCGACAAGGGGTATCAGATCGTCCAGTCGAAGATCGCCATGGGGTCGGGCGGTCTGCTGGGCAAGGGCTACGGCCTGGGAAGCCAGAGCCAGCTGGAGTTCCTGCCGGAGCGGCATACGGACTTCATCTTCTCCGCCTTCGCCGAGGAGTTCGGCTTTGTCGGGACCTTCTTCCTGCTTACCGCCTATGCGGCCATCATTCTGATTTCCTTGCGAATAGCCTCGCTGTCGCATAGCCATTTCGGGCGATTGGCGGCCTCGGGCGTGATCGCCACCTTCGCCATGTACGTCCTGATCAACGGGGCCATGGTGATGGGGTTGGCGCCGGTCGTGGGCGTGCCCATGCCCCTGTTGTCGAACGGGGGCACAGTGATGCTGACGGTCATGATCGGCTTTGGTCTGGTGATGTCGACGCGGGTTCACCGCTACGCAGAACTGCCCAAGGGCCATGGTCTGATCTGATGGCGCTGCGGTTTCGCTTCGTCCGGGTTCTGGACATGGGCGGCCCGGTTGTGGTCGTCTTCCGTCGATGACTTTCAAGACCGGCCAGGGCCGCAACCACACCATGGGCGACATCGCCCGTCTGGCCGGCGTCTCGCCGATGACCGTGTCGCGCGTCGTGAACGGCGACGCCCGGGTGCGCGAGGCGACGCGGACCAAGGTCGAAGAGGTCATCCGCGAGACCGGTTATGTTCCGGACCCCGCAGCCCGGATCCTGGCGCGGGCGGGCGCGGGGCGGATCGGTCTGCTGTACGCCAACCCGTCCAACGCCTATCTGGCCGAGGTCCTGTCCGGCGCCCTGGAAGGCGCGCGGTCGGTGGGCCTGCTGCTGCTGATCGAGCCCTCTCAGGCGGGCGCGCCCGAGGAGGAGCGGCAGGCGGTGCAGCGGCTGAGCGCGGGCGGCGCCCAGGGGGTGATCGTGCCGCCGCCCCTGGGCGAATCCCGGGCGACGCTCGACGCCATCGCCAAGACCCGGATGAAGGCCGTCGTCCTGGCCGCTCCCGCCGCCAGCGAGGATCTGGTTTCCCTGAAGGTGGACGACGTCGGCGCCGCCCACCAGATGACCAAACATCTGCTGGACCTGGGCCACCGGATCATCGGCTTTATCCTGGGGCGCGAAGACCAAAGCGCCAGCGACGATCGTAGACGCGGGGCGAAGGCGGCCGTGGAGGACGTCGAAGGCGCGCGGCTTCTGGTGGAGTGCGGCGACTTCACCTACCGGTCGGGGTTCGAGGCGGGGCGACGGCTGTTGGCCCAGACCCCGCGTCCTACCGCCATATTCGCCAGCAACGACGACATGGCGGCGGGCGCTCTGGCGGCCGTGCACGCCGCCGGTCTGTCCACGCCGGGCGACGTCTCCGTGGTCGGTTTCGACGACACCTATCTGGCCGCCAGCGTCTGGCCCGCCCTGACCACGATCCGGCAACCGGTCGCCGCCATGGCGCGTCGCGCCGCCATCATCCTGGGCCGAGGCGGCGAGAATTCCGGCCCCGTCGCCCATGAATTCATCCTACGTGAAAGCAGCGCGCCCCCTTCCGATTGACAGGGCGGCGGCAATGCAAGATGGTAGCGCTACCACGTCGTAGAGCGTGGACGGGAGACGATTTTGACCCTCGCATCACATCTGCCGGCCGACTGGCGCGACGCGCGCCTGCTGGGACGCATCCAGACTCCCGCCGGACCTTCGCCCGTTCTGGCCAGGGGCGGCCGCCTGTACGATATCTCCGCCGCCGCGCCGACGACGGCCCAGGCCCTGGCTCGCGACGATCTGGATCGGATCGAAGGCGTCGACCTGGGGGCGCTGGACCAGCTGTCGTTTACGACCGTCTGGGGCGAGAAGGGGGACATGGTCCTGCTGTCGCCGCTCGATCTTCAGTGCATCAAGGCCTCGGGCGTCACCTTCGCGGTCTCGGCTCTGGAGCGGGTGATCGAAGAGCGGGCGAGGGGCGACGCCGATGCGGCCAACGCCGTACGCCAGTCCATTCTCGACCGCGTCGGCGGCGATCTGAAGGATCTGCGGCCCGGCTCCGAACAGGCCGAGGCCGTCAAGGCGCAACTGATCGCCGACGGCATGTGGTCTCAGTATCTTGAGGTGGCCATCGGCCCCTATGCCGAGATATTCACCAAGGCGCCGGTGCTAGCTTCGGTCGGCTGGGGCGCGGCCGTCGGTGTTCGCGCAGATTCCGCCTGGAACAACCCGGAGCCGGAGGTGGTGGTGATCTGCGATCCCGCCGGGCGTCCGGTCGGCGCCAGCCTGGGCAATGACGTCAATCTGCGCGACATCGAGGGGCGTTCGGCCCTGCTGCTGGGCAAGGCCAAGGACAACAACGCCTCGGCCGCGATCGGCCCGTTCATCCGTCTGTTTGACGACGGCTTCAGCATGGACGATGTGCGCGCCGCGACCGTGCGGCTGGAGGTCGAAGGCGCGGACGGCTTCGTCATGACCGGCGAGAGCTCGATGCGTCTGATCAGCCGCGATCCCGAGGAGCTGGTCCGTCAGACCCTGAGCGCCCACCAGTATCCGGACGGCTTCGCCCTGTATCTGGGGACCATGTTCGCGCCGATCGAGGATCGCGACGCCCCGGGCAAGGGCTTCACCCACAAGATCGGGGATCGGGTCCGGGTCTCGTCCGAGAAGCTGGGCGTGCTCGAGAATAGTGTCGCCACCTGCGACCAGGCGCCGGCCTGGCGGTTCGGGGTGGTGGAGTTGATGCGTAATCTGGCCGCGCGCGGCCTGCTGGGAGTACCTGTATGAGTCGCGCCGTCTATCCGTCGCTGAAAGATCGTCTCGTTGTCGTCACCGGTGGCGGATCGGGCATCGGCGCCGGCTTTACCGAGGCCTTTGCGCGCCAGGGCGCGCGCGTGGTGTTTCTGGACATCGCCGAGGCGGAGTCGCGCGCCGTGGAGGCGTCTCTGGCCGCACTGTCGCCGGCGCCGGTCTTCCATCCGTGCGATCTGATGGACGTGGCGGCGCTGCAAGCCTGCCTGTCGGATGTGATGGCCGCCCACGGTCCGATCGACGTCCTGATCAACAACGCCGCCAATGACGACCGCCACACGCTGGCCGAGGTGACGCCGGCGTACTGGGACAACCGCATCAATGTGAATCTGCGCCACCTCTATTTCGCCGCCCAGGCCGTCGCGCCCGGCATGCGGGCGCAGGGGCGGGGGGTGATCATCAATCTCGGCTCGATCAGCTGGCACCTGGGCCTGCCCGACCTGTCGCTGTACGAGACCGCCAAGGCGGGTATCGAGGGCATGACCCGCGCCCTGGCCCGCGAACTGGGCAAGGACGGGGTGCGGGTGGTCTGTATCGTGCCGGGCAATGTCCAGACCCCGCGCCAGATGAAATGGTACACGCCCGAGGGCGAGGCCGAGATCGTTGCGGCCCAGTGTCTGCCCGGTCGGCTTCTGCCCGAGGACGTCGCGGCGCTGGGGCTGTTCCTGGCCTCCGACGACGCACGTTTGATTACAGGCCACGAGTATTTCGTGGACGCAGGCTGGCGATAGGCTTTCCTACGCCGTTCAACGCCCGCGTCAGACGGGCTTCATTGGGAGTATCATCGAAATGGCGGGACCAACGGGGGGCTCTGGCCCGGATATCGCGGGGAATGACCGCGTCAACATGGCCTTCATCATCGCCGTCGTGGCCGTAGCCACCATAGGCGGGCTGTTGTTCGGTTATGACTCTGGGGCCGTGAACGGCACCCAGGCGGGCCTGCAGGCCCAGTTCAATCTCGACGCCAACGGCCTGGGGTTCACGGTCGGCTCTCTGCTGATCGGCTGCGCCTTCGGCGCCTTCTTCGCGGGTCGCCTGGCGGATCTGGTCGGCCGCCGCACCGTCATGATCGTGGCGGCGCTGCTCTTCCTCATCGGCGCCCTGATCCAGGGGGTGACGGATGTGCACGCTGTCTTCGTCGCCGCGCGCTTCGCCGGCGGGATGGCCGTCGGTGCAGCCAGCGTGCTGTCGCCGCTCTATATCTCCGAAGTCGCGCCCGCCAATATCCGCGGGCGGATGAGCACCCTACAGCAGGTGATGATCATCACCGGTCTGACCGCCGCCTTCCTGGTGAACTATTTCCTCGCCCAGAACGCCGGCAGCAGCCTGGGCGAAATCGCGGGAACCTCGGCCTGGCGCTGGATGTATCTGGCTCAGGCGGCGCCCGCGGCGGTCTTCCTGATCACCCTGTTCCTGATCCCGGAGAGCCCCCGCTATCTCGTCATGAAGGGCAAGGACGAGGCCGCCCGCGTCGTCCTGTCCAAGCTGTTCGGCGCCGACGCGGCCGACCGGAAGATCGGCGAGATCCGCGCGAGCTTCACGCAAGGCCACCGTCCCAGCTTTAAGGACGTCACCGGCAAGCTGATCTTCCGCCCCATCGTCTGGGCCGGACTCATTCTGGCGACCTTCCAGCAGTTCGTCGGCATCAACATCATCTTCTATTACGGCGAGACCCTGTGGCGTTTGGCCGGCGTGTCCGAGGAAGTCGCGCTTGAGCGCAACATCATCTCCGGCGCGGTCTCCATCGGCGCGGTTCTGCTGGCGCTGGCGGTGATCGACAAGATCGGCCGCAAGCCGCTGCTGCTGATCGGGTCGGTCGGCATGGCCGTAACGCTCGGCGCCATGACCTGGGCGTTCAGCGGCGCCGGCGCGGATGCGGCGGGCAATCTGACCCTCGGCGCCACCGCCGGCCTGACGGCGCTCGTCGCGGCCAATCTCTATGTCATCTTCTTCAACTTCAGCTGGGGCCCGGTGATGTGGGTCATGCTGGGCGAGATGTTCCCCAACCAGATGCGCGGATCGGCCCTGGCCATTTGCGGCCTGGCCCAATGGGGGGCGAACTATCTGGTCGTCCAGAGCTTCCCCAGCATGGCGGAAGGCATCGGCCTGGTCGGCACCTACGCGCTCTATACGGTCGCGGCCGCCGTCAGCATCTTCCTGGTCCAATCCTTCATCAAGGAGACGAAGGGCAAGGAACTGGAAGACATGACGGGCTGATTTCCGGCCCCGCAATACCCATCTCCCCGAGACGGGCGGCGCTCCCCCGCCGCCCGTCAGCCTTATGAAAAGGACTTCCCATGACCGACACGCTTGAACTCTCGCACTGGATCGGCGGCGAAAAGGTCTCCGGCGCGATCGCCGGCGAGAGCCTGAACCCGTCCGACACCCGCGACGTCGTGGCCCGCACGCCCAAGGGCGGTGCGGCCGAGGTGGATCAGGCCGTCGCCGCCGCCCGCGCCGCCTTCCCCGGCTGGTCGGACGCCTCGCCGGAAGTCCGTTTCGACGTCCTGGACAAGGCCGGTTCGCTGGTCATGGCCCGCGCCGCCGAGATCGGCCGGCTGCTGTCGCGGGAAGAGGGCAAGACCCTGCCCGAGGGCATCGGCGAGACCATGCGCGCCGCCCGCATCCTGAAGTATTTCGCCGGCGAGGCCCTGCGCGTCCACGGCCAGAACCTGGCCTCGACCCGTCCGGGCGTCGAGATCCAGACCTATCGTCAGGCCGTCGGCGTCTTCGGCCTGATCACCCCGTGGAACTTCCCCATCGCCATTCCGGCCTGGAAGATCGCTCCGGCCATCGCCTTCGGCAACACGGTCGTCATCAAGCCGGCCGGCCCGACCCCGGCGACGGCCGAGGCCCTGATCGCCATTCTGCATGAGGCCGGCCTTCCCAAGGGCGTGGTCAATATGGTCATCGGCGACGGCGATGTGGGCCGCGCCATCGTGGCCCATCCCGGCGTGGACGGCATCAGCTTCACCGGCTCGCAGGCCGTGGGCGCCGGCGTTGCGGAAGGCGCAATGAAGCGTCAGGCTCGGGTCCAGCTGGAGATGGGCGGCAAGAACCCGCTGATCGTTCTGGACGACGCCGACCTGGACCGCGCCGTCGCCATCGCCCTGGACGGCTCTTATTTCGCCACCGGCCAGCGCTGCACCGCCTCCAGCCGCCTGATCGTTCAGGACGGCATCCACGACCGTTTCGTCGCCGCCCTGGCCGAAAAGGTCGCGGCGCTTCGCGTCGGCGACGCCTTGGACTCCAACACCCAAATGGGCCCGGCGGTCAGCGAGAGCCAGCGCGAGGTCTCGTACAAGTACATCGACATCGCGCGCGAGACCGGCGGCCGGATCGTGACGGGCGGCGAGCGTCTGAACCTCGACAAGCCCGGCTGGTACGTCCAGCCCACCCTGATCGCCGATACGGCGGCCGACGCCCGGATCAACAACGAGGAGGTCTTCGGCCCCGTCGCCTCGACCATCCGCGTCGCCACCTATGAAGAGGCCCTGGCCGTCGCCAACGGCGTCGAGTTCGGCCTGTCGGCCGGCATCGTCACCCAGTCGCTGAAATACGCCCGCGACTTCCAGCGGAACGCCAAGGCCGGCATGACCATGGTCAACCTGGCCACCGCCGGGGTCGATTATCACGTGCCCTTCGGCGGATCGAAAAAGTCCAGCTACGGCGCGCGCGAACAGGGTTTCGCGGCGGTGGAGTTCTATACCCAGATCAAGACCTCCTACTCGGCGAGCTGATTGATGGGCGTGGTGGAATTGGTCTGGGACATCCAGGCCGAACTCGGCGAAGGCCCCGTCTGGGACGCCGAGCGCAAGGCGGTGTGGTTCGTCGACATCAAGGGTCGCAAGCTGCACCGCTATACGCCGGGGAGCGGCGAGACCGTCTCGTGGGACACGCCGGACCAGACCGGTTTCGCCCTGCCGACGGAAGACGGGTCGCTGATCTGCGGGGTTCGGGGCGGTCTGCACCGCTTTGACCCCGAGAGCGGCGTCTTCACCCTGATCCAGCCGGTCGAAGAGGACCGGCCGCAGAACCGACTGAACGACGGCTTTGTGGCGCCGGACGGCTCGCTGTGGTTCGGGTCGATGGACGACAGCGAAGAGGTCCAGACCGGCGCCCTCTATCGGTGGTTCCAGGGCGAGCTGACCCGGCATGACGACGGCTACGGCGTGACCAATGGTCCGTGCCTGAGCCCGGACGGCCGGACCCTGTACCATCACGACACCCTGGCCAAGACGGTCCTGGCCTTTGACCATCAGGACGGGGTTCTGTCGAACCGGCGGGTCTTCGCCGTGACCGAGGACGGTTACGCCGACGGCCCCAGCATGGATTCCGCCGGCGTCCTGCACGTCGGCCTGTTCAACGGCTGGGGCGTGGCGAAGTTCGCGCCCGACGGCCGGCGGATCGGCAAGATCGAGGTTCCGGTCCAGACCGTGACCAAGGCGGCCTTCGGCGGCGAGGATCTGCGCGATCTCTATATGACCACGGCCTGGCTGGGGAACGCTGACAAGCGCGGCGAGCAGCCGACCCTGGGCGGGCTTTACCGCGTGCGGGTCGAGACGCCGGGCCTGCCGCAGAACAAGATCAAGCTGTGAGCCTGATCGGACTGACGGCCGAGGACTGGCGTGCAAGCGTGGCGCCGGAGCAGGGCGGGGCGATCCTGAGCCTGGACTGGCGGGGACAGCCGGTGTTCCGGGCGACGCCCGAAGGGGCGACCGACATGCTGGAGACGGCCTGTTTCCCCCTGGTCCCCTACGCCAACCGGATCGCCGACGCGCGGTTCGGTTTCGAGGGGCGGGACGTGCGTCTGACGGCGCTTGCACGGTTCGCGCCTCACGCCCTGCATGGCGACGGCTGGCTGAACCCCTGGACGGTCGAGACGGCGTCTGACGATCGCGTCGACATGACCCTGGACTGGCCGGGCGACGTCGATGCGGACGGTGCGGGCTGGCCCTGGCCCTGGCGGGCGCGGCAGTCGGTCAGGCTGTCTGAAGACGGGCTGGAGATCAGCCTTTCGGTGACCAACGCCGGCGATACGGTCATGCCGGCGGGCCTTGGCCTGCACCCCTATTTCCACAAGTCTCCAGACAGCCGCCTCAGACTGTCGGCGACGGGCGTCTGGCTGACCGATGCGCGGGAAATCCCCGACCGGCTGGCGCCGCCCGACGCGGTGGTCGATTGGAGCGGCGGTCTGGCCCTGGCAGAGGCGCCCTTCGTCGATCATGCCTACACCGGCTGGACCGGAGAAGCGGTGATGGAGGGCGGCGGGCGACGGGTCGTCGTGTGCGGCGGGGCCGGTTCTGAATGGGTTCAGGTCTACGCCCCGGTCGGGGCGGACTTCTTCTGTGTCGAGCCGGTGACCCACCGGCCGGACGTGCTGAACGCGCCGGCCGGCGAACGCGGCGGCCTGGCGCGCCTGTTGCCGGGGGAAGAGCTGAGCCTGGTCATGACCGTGACGGCGCAGGACCTCTAGCCCTCGGACGGCAGACCCAGCCTGGCGCGCCAGGCCGGATAGTCGGTCTTGAGCAGGTTGGCGGGCCAGGTCCCCACATAATTGTAGCCGGCGCGACGCTCCTGCTCGATGTCGGCCAGGTTGGCGTGAGGCACGGAATCACGGCCCATGAAAATGGGTTGATTGGTCTCCAGATCGTAGAAGCGGGCCCAGATCGGACCTTCGCCCGGGGCCGCGACGACGCGGCGATCAGGCTTGCCGTCGGTCTGCAGGCTCTCGATGCGGAAGTCCGGCAGGGCCGAAGATCGGAACCAGGCGACGGCGCCCTCGACCGCCGCGATCACTTCCGGAGAAGGCTGATCGATGCTCATCAGGAAGCGGACGATCCCGACGCTTTCGTTGCCTGACAGCGACGGCGGTTCGAACCGGCGCGCCCAGGCGGGGGCCAGGGTCACAGCGTCATGTTGGGCGCACCAGGCGGTCAGGCGACCGTCGCGGCGCACCTGGGTCTTCAGGATCAAGGCCGTTCCCGCCTGAACCGCCTCGGCGGCGCGGGCGCGGCGTGCGGCGTCGACGAAGCCGTAGGGCGCACGGCCTTCGGCGACCGCCTGCAGGAGGTGCAGGACGCGCACCATGGCGTCGTCATTATAGGTGATCTGGTCGTAGTAGCCGCCGCGCAGCGGATAGAACTGGGGCCAGCCGCCGTTCGGCTGTTGCGCCTTCAGCAGATAGTCGAGGCCCCGTTCGAAAGCGGGTCGCGCTGTCTGATCGCCCGCCGTTATCACCCGCGCGAGAAAGTCGAGCGGCAGGGTGGTGCCGTCATTGTCGATCGTATTGGCCAGGCCCGGATCGGCGTCCGCTCGGGGGGCGGCGAACAGGTCGGTGTTCTTGGGCCACCCGCCTTCGGCCGACTGGTGAAGGCTGACGGCGGCGGCCAGCCGGCGCGCCTCCTCCGTTCCGTACCAGGCCGCCGGGCGACGCACGATCTGAGAACCCCAGCTCGGCGCCGGGCTCTGGCTCTCGCCCTGAGGCGGACTGACGGCGCAGGCCGGCGCGGCCGTTCCTGCGGAAAGGATCAGGGCCAGGGTCGCGATCGGGACAATATGCGGGCTCATCGGGACATTTCCGGTTTCGCTCAAAAAGGAGGGGCGCCGATGGTCCGACGCCCCAGTTTCGTTCCTTGGGAGAAGAATGAGGTCCTAGAAGACGAGCCGGGCCCCGACGAAGTACTGGCGACCGGTGCTGCCGTAGCTGTTGACCACGGGGTCGTTCTGATAGGCCCAGCGCTGGTCCTTCTGGTCCGTCAGGTTCAGGGCTTCGGCCGTCAGGGTGACATTGTCCGTCACCTTGTAGGTGAAGGCCGCATCGACGTTCAGGGTCTCATTTGAGCCGATGAAGTCGTTGATCAGCGGGCTGTCGCACTGACCCGGATCGCAGCCGCCGGCCGCCAGCGGATAGGTGGTCTGATAGGCGGCGCGATAGGCGGCCGAGACGCGGGCGCTCCAGCGCGGGACTTCATAGAAGATGGTCGCGTTGAACGACTCCGGCGAGGCGCCCAGGAAGGGGGCCGTGCCGGTCAGATTGCGCGCCGGGTCGAGGATGTACTCCAGCTCGGACTCGATATTGGTGTAGTTGGCCTGCACCCCGAAACCGTCGAACGGCGCCGGCAGGAAGGTGAAGTTCTGCTGATAGGCGACCTCGAAGCCTGACAACGTCCCGCCCGGCGCGTCGTCATACTGGCGCAGGACGAAGGGCAGATCCGCATCGATATAGGCGCGGCGGCTGTCCGAGGCCTGATCAACCAGGCCGTCATAGGCTGCGCGCAGGTTGGCGATTTGCTCGGCGTCGAACACTTCGCTGAGGCGGCCTTCACGCAGCACCACCTGCGGGAAGCTCTCGATCTCCTTGTGGAAATAGGCGACCGACAGCAGGGCGTCCTTGGCGAAATACCATTCGACGTTGAAGTCCAGGTTGGTGGCCCGGAACGGCTTCAGCTTGGTGTTGCCCAGGGTGATCTGGGCGTTGGAGCCGTCGAACTCGGCGGCGGCGCCGGCTACGCCGACGGGCACGGTGAAGGCGGTGACGCCGGGTTGCAGCGCCATCATCTGCGGCCGGGCCATGACCTTGGCGGCGGCGAAGCGCAGGATCAACTTGTCCGTGGGCTCCCAGGCCAGGTTCAGCGACGGCAGGGTGTCGTTGTAGTCGTTGTCATTGGTGATTGGACGACCGCTGGGCGAACGACCGCGCGACTCCACGCTGGTCTCGGCGCGGCGCAGGCCGGCGTTGCCGCGCAGGGTGCCGATGGGCAGCGGCAGGTCGAAGTCCATCTGGCCGTAGTAGGACAGGCTGTCCTCATCGACCCAGAAGGTGTTGACCCCGCCGTTGCGCAGGTCCGACAGGCGCCAGTCGCCCCATTCGTTGATGCAGTCGCAGTCGAAGCCGAAGCGGTTCTGGAAGGCTTGCAGGTTGGGCGCGAAGAAGGAGGTCGGCATGCCGTCCGGCACGTCCAGCCCGTCGCCCCAGCTGACCACCTGGCCCATCTGTCCGACCGTGGTCGCCTCGGCGAGGCCGGTGTTCACGCCTTCCAGCAGGCTGGGGTTCATGGTGTCGCTGATCAGTCGCTCATATCGGGTGTAGTAGAAGTCGAACTTCCGCTTGCCGATGCCGAAGCGCAGGGTGACGTAGTCGTTGTAGTCGAGGCGGAAATCGACTTTGGCGGTCTGATAGCCGTTCTCGGTGACGGTGCGGAAGGCGCGGAGCGCCGAGTAGCCCTTGACGAAGTCCCAGCTGTTCGGGTCGGCGACATCGAAGCCGAAGTCGATGAAGGGCATGTCGCCGCCCGCGCGGTCGTCATAGACGAAGTAGTCGTTGCCCGCGACGCCCTGACCGGAGTCCAGACGGATGAAATCCGCCAGCAGGCCGATGTTGTCATTGGTCGATTCCGAGTCGCCGACCAGCAGCGACATATGGAAACGGTCGCTGAAGTCATGCTCGATATTGATCGAGTTCTGCCGGAATTCGGTGGTGTAGGCGCCCTGGTCCACCGCCGACCGCATGTCGACATTGCCCAGCACCAGATAGTTGGCGTTCTCCCCGTTGGCGCTCAGCCCCGCATCGATCAGCCGAACCGACGGCCGGCCGATAAAGGCCCCGCGCATCGCCATGTAGCGCGGATGGGACACATAACCCACCGATGTCGGCTGGTTGTAGTAGTCGTACACGTCAAGGTTGTTGGGATTGAAGCTTCCGACACCGGCCGCCAGGGTCTGGTTGGTGGCGCCCGGGGCCGTGGTGAAGATCGGCGTGCTGCCATACAGCGACTGACCGCAGTCGATGGCGTCGCGGAACTCGGTCGCCGCCTGGGCGGTGCAGTTGGCGTAGGCGCCGCGACGGTTGTTGTAGCTGTTGTTGCTCGCGCTCGTGGTCGGCAGGGTGTTGTAGCTGAAGGCCGTGGTGGTGCGGTTGCCGTTGGTGTTGTTGCGGTTCAGCCCGACCGGACCAATCTGGTAGTTGGTCGAGGTCTGATTCATCTTCGAATAGAGATTGTCGAAGTTGATCGTCGTGCGGTCGGTGGGGCGCCACTGGCCCGACAGGGTGACGCCCAGACGATCCTGATCGACCTCGCGGTGGTTCAGCGTCGCGAGGGCGGGGATGCGCACCAGAGACCCTTTGGTTGCCCCGCCGTTGATCAGCGCATAGGCCTCCGGGTCCGAACCGATCAGATAGTTGATCGCCTCCGGGTTGGTGACGCGGGGCAGGGCGGTGGCGGGGTTCGTCCCGATGGGCAGGGCGAAGCCCTGGTGGTCGCCGGCGGCGTTGGTCCCGACATTGTTGAAGGTGGCGCCGCGATAGGCGTAGTCGAACGAGCCGACCTGACGCGAATAGCTGTCGATCACCTGTTTGCGTTCGTTATACGCGACCGAGCCCAGCAGACCGAACTCGCCGATCTTGCTGGTCCAGCGATCGGAGGCGAGGAGGGCGACGCGCGGGCTGTGATTGCCGCCGTTCTCATAATAGGCGTCCTGAAGGGTCAGGGCGAGGCGGCGTTCCGAGAAGTCAAAGGGACGCCCCGAGATCAGATCGACCGTCGCTCCCAGAGAGCCTTCGTCGGTCTGGGCGTCGGCGGACTTCTGCACCTTCAGCGAGTTGAACAGTTCGGAAGCGAAGGTGTTGAACTGGAAGCCCCGGTCCCGGCGCAGGGCGCCGTCGGCGTTGCTGGCGCCCGAGGTGGACAGGGTTTCGAGGCCGTTCAGACGAACCCGCGTAAAGTCCCCGCCCAGGCCGCGGACCGAGATGGAATTGCCTTCGCCGTTTTCGCGGTCGATCGAGACGCCAGGGATCCGTTGCAGGGATTCCGCCAGGTTGGCGTCCGGGAAGTCGGCGATGTCCTCGGCGTTGATCACGTCGACAATGGTGTTCGACCGCCGCTTTTCACTGAGCGCGCTGGCCAGCGAGGCGCGGATGCCGGTGACGACGACCTCGTCCACGGTGGCGGTCGGCTCGGCGGCCTCCTGGGCGAACGCCGGGGCGGCGAACAGCATCGCCCCCACCAGAATGGCCGCCGGCGACGCCGCAGCGCGCAACTGTTCTATGGTTTGGTTTTGCATCCGTTCCCTCCGTTTCCACCCGCTCCAGCCTCTGACGGGCCGGATGCGGGTCTGTCCCTTGCTCGACTGACAACCGTTTCAAACAGGTCAGCTAAGCGATCTCGAAATAATGTCACCGGTGTCATATGGCGGAAATAGGGCGAGCGCCAGCGTAAAAATCGCAGTTCTCGTTTCCGTGCGACAGCCGCGCTGCCAATTTCGGCTGTGGCCAAGCCGACTCGCCCCCTGCGTCAGAGGGCGCGGAACTTGAAATTGCGGAACCGGGCTCCGCCTTCGCCGGCGGCGTAAATTCCGGGACGCAGCATCATAAAGCCGCCTCTAACATTCTGATTGTAACCGGAAACCTCCATGCCGCGATCAAACCGCGTCCAGGTCCGGCCGTCGGGCGAGGTGTAGAAATAGAGGTTGTGGTAGGCGTTGGTCAGGCGGATGAACATGTGCCGGCCATGGGGATTGGCCGGACGCCCGCGCTCGATCCCGTACTGGTGGGTGACAAACCGCTGAGCGTCAAAGCCGAGACCGGCGTACAGGGCGCGGTCGTAGAACAGGATCAGGCCGGCGACGGCGCCGGGGTCGATCTCGATCTCGCACTCGATCTGATACGCCTGCTCGCCCTGGACGAAGGTAAGGGGCGAGCAGTCGACCGGCGCCTTGCCCTTCGCCCGCATGTGCAGGACGCCGTTTTCACGTCGCAGACGGTCTTTCTCGTTCGGCTGAGGATCATAGAAGCTCCACTGCAGGCCGAATTTGTCGGTCGAGAAATCGTCGGACAAGGCCATGCCGTGCGGCCCGGTCTGGCCGCCGCGCGGCTTGGGGATCGGCTGCGACAGATCGCCGCCCTTGGCGTGGAACCAGCCGTCGTCGGTCCACTCGATGGGATCGAGCAAGGTCTGTCGCCCCAGGCTCCAATAGGCGTTTTCATAGCCGTGATAGACCATCCACCAGTCGCCGGCCGGACCTTCGACCAGGGTGGCGTGACCGCGCGACCACCATTTCTCGGCGCCGGATCGGGTGCGGACGATGGGATTATGCGGGCAGTTTTCCCACGGACCATGGATCGACTTCGACCGAGCGGCGATGACCATATGGCCCGTCGGCGGCCCGGCGGTCCCGCCGATGGCGGTGATCATGTAGAAATAATCGCCGCGTTTCAGCAGCTTCGGCCCTTCCTGGGCGAAGCCTTCGACGATCCAGTCTTCAGGGTAGCGCCAGGCCTGGTAGACGCCCTTGTCGACGGGGCCGTCCAGAGCCAGGCCGTCATCGGTCAGCCTGACCCGGTCGCCGCCGCTGAGGAACAGATAGCGTTTGCCGTCTTCCCCCACGATATGACCGGGGTCGATATGAGCCGGCAGTTTCAGGTCGATCGGCTCGCTCCAGGGGCCCTCGATCCGGTCGGCCCAGATGACGTAGTTGGAGCGATACTCAGGGAAACGGGCCGGGATATAGCAGTAGAACCGGCCCTCGTGCTTGATCAGCTCCGGCGCCCACACCGAGCCGATATTGGTGGTCAGGGCAGCGGTCACGGGCCGCCAGTTCACGAGGTCGCGGGAATGCCAGATATGGATGCCCGGCACCGACTCGAACGACGAGAAGGTCATATAGTAGTCGTCGCCGTCCTTCAGGATCGACGGATCCGGATGGTCTCCGGCCATGATGGGATTGAGGAAGGTCCCGTCGCCGAGGTCGGCCATCCGCTGGCCCTCGACGCCGCGACGCCATTTCATATGGGCCCATTCGCGGCCGAGGGGTGCGGCTTCCTCGTGGGTCTGGGCGAAGGCGGCGCGGACGGGCAGGGCCGAGGCCGCGACGCCGCCCAGCAGGCCGGACAGGGCGGCCCTGCGGTCGATAAATCTCATGGTCGTTTCCTCGTCAGCTCTTTTGTCGGCCGAAACGAGGAGCATAGGATCGCGTGATGTCACCGGTGTCAATTTGAAAGGCGACATCATGTCTTGGCGCACCAGCTGGTGCGGAACGCGTCGAAGCGCTTCAGACTTGGATCAGCGCGCCGGGGCGGCCTCGTTCCAGGCCGACACGAAGGCGGCGGCGTTGCGGCCGACCTCTTCCGGCGACTGGCCGGGCTTGAACACGGCGGAGCCGATACCGAAGCCGGAGGCGCCGGCGGCCAGCCACTGGCCCATGCTGTCGGGATCGACACCGCCCACCGGATAGACGCGGGTGGCGGCGGGTAGGACCGCGCGAACCGCTTTCAGGCCGCGGGGGCCGGCGATCTCGGCCGGGAACAGCTTCAGCGCGTCGGCGCCGGCGTCCAGGGCCGCGAAGGCCTCGGACGGCGTGAAGAAGCCGGGCAAGGACAGCAGGCCCAGGGCCTTGGTCTCACGTATGACGGCGGTGTCGGTGTTGGGCGAGATGATCAGCTGGCCGCCGGCCTGTGCCACTTCACGGGCGGCGGCGACGGTCAGGACCGTGCCGGCGCCGACCAGGGCGCGGCCGTCCAGCGCGGCCCGCAGACGGCGGATGCTTTCCAGAGGCTCCGGCGAGTTTAGCGGCACTTCCAGACAGCGGAAGCCGGCGGCGACGACGGCTTCCCCGACCGCAACGGCCTCGTCAGGCGTCAGCCCGCGCAGGATGGCGATCAGCGGCAGGGCGTCCAGGCTTTCGACGGTGGGGGAGATCATCGGGATACAGCCTCGTGAATACGCCAGAGGCCCAGGGCCGTGGCGGCGGCGCCGTCCGCAATCCGGACGTCGTTGAAGCCGCCCAGGGAAAGGGCGGCGGCGTAGCGGCTGCAGAGGGAGTCTGCGCCGATCAGTATGACGGGCCGGTCGCGGGCGTCGCTCTGGACGGCGATCTCGGCGCCGATCAGCAGGCCCGACAGATAGTCGGCGGCGGACGTCGCAGACAGTCGCCCGGCCAGGCCTTCGACCCGGACCGAAAACAGGTTGGCGGTGACGGCCGGGTCCCGCAGCGCCCTGGCTGCGCCTGCGGCGAAGGCCTCGTCATCGACGCCCGGCTCGCCCATGTCGGCGCCCAGGATCGTGCCTTTGCGGATGGCGGCGAACAGCTCGCCGGTCATGAAGGTGCGGAAAGCGGTGATCCGGGACTGGGCCGTCCGGACCCATTTGCTGTGGGTGCCGGGGCCGACCACCACGGCGTCGTCCTGAAGGTCGAGACCCAGAACCTGGGTCTCCTCGCCGCGCATCACGTCCTGAAGCCGTTCGTCTTCGAAGGCCGCGACGCCGGGGACAAGGCGGACCAGCGGGGCGTCGTCTGGCGAGGCGACGGCGCCCGCCAGATCCGCGACGCCGGCCGGGCAGGGCAGATAGGCCATCTCGCGCCACCGACCCCGAGCCCCCGCCATGCCGCTGACCAGAACGGGCAGGTCCTCGTTCAGCCAGTCCCCGCCCACGTCCCGAAGGACGTCGTGAAACTGATCCGGCGTCAAGCCGCCGGCGCCGCGCGGGTCCGAACGACTGTCCAGAACCCGACCGCCGTCGGCGATCCGCATGACGCGCAGATTGCTGGTGCCCCAGTCGACGCCGATCAGGCCTGCCGTCTCGCTCAATTTACCACCAGATCGAATAAACGAGGATCAGGAAGGCGACCACGCCGACGGCGGCCAGGTTGAAGCCCAGGGTCGTCTTGTAGCTGATCTGGTCCAGCTTGATCTTCATGGCGTCAGGCTTGGCCGGGACCAGCAGAGAAACCACCACCGCAGCGATCAGGGAGACGACGAAGACCACGCCGACCCGGTTCATGAAGGGGAAGATGAACTGACCGGTCTCCTGCAGCCACCAGAAGATCGCCGACAACACCACCGAGCCGATGGCGGCGGTCAGGGCGCCGGCTTCGGACGCGCGCTTCCAGAACAGACCCAGCATGAAGATGACCACGATGCCGGGGGTGAAGAAGCCGGTGAACTCTTGGATGAACTGGAAGGCCTGATCGAAGCCGCCCAGCAGAGGTCTGGCGGTCGCGATGCCGATGGCGACGGCGGCGACGGCGGCGATGCGGCCGACCGTGACCAGCTGGTGCTCGGGCACGTCCTTCTTGATCTTGGCGTAGAGGTCCAGGGTGAAGATGGTCGAGATCGAGTTCACCTTGGACGCCAGCGAGGCGATGATGGCGGCGATCAGGGCGGCGAAGACCAGACCCTTCAGCCCGACCGGCAGCAGGTTCATCATCGAGGGATAGGCCTGGTCCGGCGCCGACAGGTTCGGGGCTAGGATCAGGGCGGCCATGCCCGGCAGGACTACGATCACAGGCATCAGCAGCTTCAGATAGGCGGCGAAGGCGATGCCTTTCTGGGCCTCAGGCAGGGACTTGGCGGCCAGGGCGCGCTGGATGATGTACTGGTTGAAACCCCAGTAGCTGATGTTCATGACCCACAGGCCGCCCAGCAGAACGGCGATGCCCGGCAGCTCCTGATAGTGGGGATTGTCCTTCGACAGGATCATGTCGAACTTCTCGGGGAACTGGGTCAGCAGGGTGTGGAAGCCGGCCGCCGCGCCGCCCGCGCCGCCGATGGTCGACAGGGCGATGAAGCCGATGATCAGGCCGCCGCAAACCAGCAGGGCCACCTGAACGATGTCGGTCAGGGCCACGGCCTTCAGCCCGCCCCAAAGCTGATAGGCCAGGGCGAAGACGCCGATGGCGACGATGGCGTAGTCCTGGTTGAAGCCCGTGACGGTGTGAACGGCGATGGCGCCCAGCCACAGGATCGAGGTCACGTTCACGAAGACATAAAGCAGCAGCCAGAAGACGGCCATGACGTTGCGGATCGTCGGCCCGTACCGCTGTTGCAGGAACTGCGGCATGGTGACGATGTCGTTGCGCAGGAAGATCGGCAGGAAGAACTTGCCGACGATCAGCAGGGTCAGAGCCGCCATCCACTCATAGGAGGCGATGCCCAGGCCGATCACATAGCCGGATCCGCTCATGCCGATGATCTGTTCGGCCGAGATGTTGGCTGCGATCAGCGAGGCCCCGATGGCCCACCAGGGCAGGCTCTTGGACGCCATGAAATAGTCGGTGGAGGTCTTCTGCTCGCCGGCCGTGCCGCGAGAGACCCACTGGGCCAGACCGAAGATGAATACGGCGTAGATCGCCAGAATGGCGAGATCAATGCCCGCGAGCGTCATGTGCGTTGTCCCCACTACGGCCCTTGGTCCGGGCTTCCGGCGAAGCCTAGGGGAGGCGTCCATCCGCCGCAACGGTATTTTTATATATGCGTAGAGATTTTACCCGCGACAATGTTAGGGTCCCCGCTTGGGCGGGCTTCACCCGAAGTATGCGCCCCGCTAGCTTCTGGATCGTGCCGCAGGATTCTCATGACCGATCAAGACCCGACTGACGACCGCAAATACCGCGCGCCTGCCCTGGAGAAAGGGCTGGATGTGCTCGAGCTCCTGTCGGCTCAGGGGCAGCCCATGACGCCCTCCCAGATGTCCGCCACGCTGGGACGATCGGTCAGCGAACTGTTCCGCATGATCCAGGTCCTGGAGTTTCGGGGCTATATCGAACAGTCGCCCGAGGGGTATCGGCTGACCAATCGCCTCTTCACCCTGGGCATGACCCAGGCCCCGATCAAGTCCCTGGTCGATGTCGCCATGCCGGCCATGCGCGGCCTTGCGTCCAGCACCATGCAATCCTGCCACCTGGTCGTGCCTTCCGGCGATCAGATCGTCGTCATCGCCCGAATCGAGAGCCCTGGCGATCTCGGCTATTCGGTCCGGATCGGCTATCGCCGCAGCATTCTGCACGCAACCTCCGGGCTCATGTTCTACTCCCGGTCAAATCCGCGGGCGCGCAAACATCTGCACGACACCCTGGTTTCGCTGTTCGGAGAGGCGGCGGTCGACGAGTTCGCCGAACGGGCCATGTCCATGACGCGCGGCCGCCACGTAGAGCGGGCCAGCGACTTCGTGGTCGGCGTCACCGATCTGGTTGCGCCGATCATGGGTTCGGACGGGGTGATCGCAACCCTCATCACCCCCTTTATCGAACAGGCGGCCATGGTCTGCACCAAGGCGGAGGCCGCCGCCCTGCTGGTCCAGACGGCGGCGGATATATCCGAACAGATGAGTGCGGTTTCTCAAGCCTAAATCTTGATCCGCTTCGCCCGTTGACAGGAAGAAGCTCTCTCGCCATTTTCGCGGACGGTAACGCGTTTTATTTGTGAAACGCAAATAGCCGCCGACAAAAGGCGGGCGTCGAGGAGGCGCGCTTCGAATCATGGCCGCCATTTATCCCGACCTGAAGGACAAGACCGTCATCGTCACCGGCGGAGCCGGCGGCATAGGCGAGGGCATAGTTCGCGCCTTTTACGCCCAGGGCGCCCGCGTAGGCTTTCTGGACATCGACGCGCAACGCGGGACCCGGCTTCAATCCGAACTCGGAGCCAGCGCCCTGTTCGTCGCCTGCGATCTGACCGATATCCCCGCCTTGAAGGCGGCTATCGCCGAGGTTCGGGCTGCGTTCGGGCCGATCGACATCCTGGTCAACAACGCCGCGCACGACGAGCGTCATGCGACCCTCGAGGTGACTGAAGATTACTGGGACGGCCGGATGGCCGTGAACCTCAAGCACCAGTTCTTCGCCGCCCAGGCCGTGCTTCCCGACATGAAGGCGACCGGCAAGGGCGCCATCGTCAATCTGGGTTCGACCTCCTGGATCATCGGCCAGGGCGGAATGCCGGCCTATACCGCCTGCAAGTCGGCCGTTATCGGCCTGACCCGCTCCTTGGCTCGCGACTTCGGTCCCTTCGGCGTGCGCGTAAATGCGGTGGCGCCGGGCTGGATCATGACGGAGCGCCAGCTGGAGCTCTGGGTCACGCCGGAGACCGAAAAGCAAATCTACGCCAACCAGTGCCTCAAGCGCCGACTTGTGCCGGACGACATCGCGAAGGTGGTCGTCTTCATGTGTTCGGACGAGGCCGGGGCGATCACCAATCAACACTATGTCGTCGACGGCGGCTGGACCTGAAATGACCGATACTCCGAAGAACGCCAAGACGCTCCGCAGTCGCGCCTGGTTCGACAATCCGGACAATCCGGACATGACGGCGCTCTATCTGGAGCGCTATCTGAACTACGGGCTGACCCGCAAAGAGCTTCAGTCGGGCAAGCCGATCATCGGCATCGCACAGACGGGGTCGGACCTGTCTCCGTGCAACCGCCACCATCTGGTGCTGGCCGAGCGCGTGCGCGAAGGCATCCGCGAGGCCGGCGGCATCGCCATGGAATTCCCGGTCCATCCAATCCAGGAAACCGGCAAGCGCCCGACCGCCGGTCTGGACCGCAACCTGGCCTATCTGGGTCTGGTCGAAAGCCTGTACGGCTATCCCATCGACGGGGTCGTCCTGACCATCGGCTGCGACAAGACCACGCCCGCCTGTCTGATGGCGGCGGCCACCGTCAACATCCCGGCGATCGCTCTCTCGGTCGGTCCGATGCTGAACGGGTGGCACAAGGGCGAGCGCACCGGATCCGGCACAATCATCTGGAAGGCCCGTCAGATGATGGCCGCCGGCGAGATCGACTATGACGGCTTCATCGAACTGGTGGCCTCGTCCGCGCCTTCGGTGGGCTACTGCAACACCATGGGTACGGCCACGACCATGAACTCGCTGGCCGAGGCCCTGGGCATGTCGCTGCCCGGGTCGGCCGCCATTCCGGCGCCCTACCGCGAGCGCGCCCAGGTTGCCTACGAGACCGGTCTGCGTATCGTGGAAATGGTGCGCGAGGATCTGAAGCCGTCGGACATCCTGACCAAGGAAGCCTTCCATAACGCCATCGTCGTCAACTCGGCCATCGGCGGCTCCACCAATGCGCCCATCCACCTGACGGCCCTGGCCCGCCACGCCCACGTCGACGTGCCGCTGCAGGACTGGCAGGCCGAGGGCCTGCACGTGCCCCTGCTGGTCAATCTCCAGCCGGCGGGCGAATACCTCGGCGAGGACTATTTCCACGCGGGCGGCGTGCCTGCGGTGGTGTCCGAGCTGATGAAACAGGGGCTGATCCGCGAAAACGCGATGACCGTGACCGGCAAGTCGATCGGCGACAACTGCCGCGGCGCCGAGATTCAGCTGCCTGACGTGATCAAGACCTTCGACGCTCCGATGAAGACGGACGCGGGCTTCGTGGTCTTCACCGGCAATCTGTTCAGCTCGGCCATCATGAAGCTGAGCGTGATCAGCCCCGAGTTCCGCGAGCGCTATCTGTCGAACCCGGACGATCCGAACGCCTTCGAAGGCCCTGCGGTCGTGTTCGACGGGCCTGAGGACTATCATGACCGGATCGACGACGAGAGCCTGGGAATCACCGAACAGACCCTGCTGTTCATGCGCGGCGCCGGCCCCATCGGCTATCCGGGCGCGGCCGAGGTCGTGAACATGCGGCCGCCGTCCTATCTGATCAAGAAGGGCGTCAGCGCTCTGGCCTGTATCGGCGACGGACGTCAGTCGGGCACCTCCGGTTCGCCGTCCATCCTGAACGCATCGCCCGAGGCGGCGGCGGGCGGCAATATCGCCCTGCTCATGACCGGCGACCGGGTGCGGATCGACCTCAACACCGGCCGCGCCGACATCCTGATCTCGGACGAGGAACTGGCGGAGCGCCGCAAGGCGTTCGAGGCGGCCGGCGGCTACAAGTATCCGGCCTCTCAGACCCCGTGGCAGGAGATGCAGCGCGCGGTGGTCGGTCAGCTGGAGACGGGCGCCGTGCTGGAGCCGGCCGTGAAGTACCACCGGATCGTCGACAAGTTCGGCCTGCCGCGCGACAACCACTGAGGGCGGAGGTCAGCCGAGGGGCGGAGCCTTGCAACGCGCGGCGATATAGTCGTCGTGCGTCGGCATCTGCTCGACGGCGCGTCGGATCGTCGAACGGATCTCGCTCAGCCGGAAGCGGATCTGCTCCGGCTGGACGGTTTCCGTCAGCGGGTCGCAGCGGGCGGGGACCACGCCCTGGCCCATCATGACGGCGATCCAGCTGGCTTCCTGGAACAGTTCGTCCTCATAACGGAAGACGCGCCCGCGACTGCGGAACAGCTCGATCTTCTGCGACAGGCTGTCCGGCACGGACATGGCGCGAACCTGACGCCAAAGCGGGCCGTCGTCCCGCTCGGTCGCATGGTAGTGCAGGATGATGAAGTCCCGGACCCGTTCGAACTCCGTCTGCATCAGACGGTTGTAGTTGTCGATGTCCGCCTGGGCGAAGCCGGTGTCGGGGAAGCTCAGCAGAAGCTTGGACAGGCCCGACTGGATGAGATGGATGCTGGTGGACTCCAGCGGTTCGACAAAGCCTGAAGCCAAGCCCAGCGACAGGCAGTTCTTGTTCCAGGTCTTGCGTCGGCGACCGGTTGTGAAGCGCAGGAAGTTCGGCTCGCCCGTCGGCGGTGCGTCCAGAGCCGCCCTCAGCGTGGCCTCGGCTTCGTCGTCGGCCAGGAAGGCGCTGCTGTAGACATAGCCGTTGCCGGTGCGGTGCTGCAGCGGAATGCGCCAGCGCCATCCGGCCGACAGGGCAGTGGACTGGGTGTAGGGCGCTGGCGGCCCGAGCCGGCCGCAGGGCATGGCCACGGCGCGGTCGGCGGGCAGCCAGTGTGTCCAGTCCTCGTATCCGGTCTTCAGCGCGCCTTCGATCAGCAGGCCGCGAAAGCCGGAGCAGTCTATGAAGAAGTCGGCCGCCAGCTCGCGACCGTCCTCGAGGCGCACGGACTGGATGAAGCCGTCGGCTGGCCGCAACAGGACGTCGGCGATGCGCCCCTCGTGGCGAACCACGCCACGCGCCTCCGACCAGCGGCGCAGAAAGCGGGCGTATAGGCCCGCGTCGAAATGGAAGGCGTAGTTCAGTCGCGCCAGCGGCGATGGGGGCGCGTCTTCCGGCCGGACGAAACGGCCCAGTCGTGCGGCGACCTCAGCAGGGGAATAGTCGCCGAGCGGCCCCAGATCGCCCGCCGCCGACCCGCAGCCCGTCGCCCGCATCCAGAACTGGTGAAAGGCCGCAGCCCCGAGCGGCGCCCCATATGCGCCGAAGGGATGGAAATAGCTCTGCCCCTGCCGGAACCAGTCATGAAAGGCGATTCCGAGTTTGAACGTGGCCTGGGTTTCGCGAATGAAGCTGTTCTCGTCGATGCCGAGCAACTGGTTGAACAGCCGGATCGGCGGAATGGTGGCCTCGCCGACGCCGACCGTGCCGACGGCCTCGGACTCCACGAGCTCGATCCGCACGGCGCCATTGAGGATGTGCGACAGGGCGGCGGCCGCCATCCAGCCGGCCGTGCCGCCGCCGACGATCAGCAAGCGTCGAATGGGCGGCGGGTTCATGCGGCGTAGCCCGTGAAATGGGCTGTATGGGCCGGAAGGCTCGAGACGGCCTGGCGGATCAGATCGGCGAAACGGCTGGCCTGCCGCTCCACGGTGTCCAGCGGATCCAGTCCGACGAGGGGCGTCGCCTTCCTCGGCCAGACGCCCAGGCCTGTGAAGACGGCAGCCCAACTGTCCTCTCGGAAGGACTCGTCATCCAGCAAGGCGATTTCGCCGCGGGCGCGGAACAGCTCGATCTTGTCCTGCAGGCTATCGGGCGGCGGCGTCTCGCGGCAGTGTCGCCACAGCTCGCCGTCGGTCCGCTGGGCCAGATGGTAGTGCAGGACGATGAAATCGCGGATTCGCTCCAGCTCGCCGGCCGAGCGCCGATTGTACTCGCGCGCCAGGGCGGGATCGAAATCGCGGTCGGGGAACAGCTCCAGCAACCGGCCGATGCCGTTCTGGATCAGATTGATGCTGGTGGACTCCAGCGGCTCGAGGAAGCCTGACGCCAGACCGAGAGATACGACATTGCTCTTCCAGGCTTCTCGCCGACGGCCGGCGACGAACCTCAGCCGGTTCGGCTCGGCCAGGGGCGGGGACTCCAGTTCCCCAATCAGATCCGCGACAGCGGCGTCATCGTCGATGAAGGCGCTGGAATAGACGTAGCCGTTGCCGACCCGGTGCTGCAGCGGAATGCGCCATTGCCAGCCGGCGGCGCGGGCCCGGGCCGTGGTGAAGGGCTCGGGCGGGCGGGTCGATGCGCAGGGCAGGGCGACCGCCCGGTCGCAGGGCAGCCAGCGGCTCCAGTCCTCATAGCCCGCCTTCAGGGTCTGCTCGATCAGCAGACCCCTGAATCCGGAGCAGTCGATAAACAGGTCGGCCGCGATCTGGCGACCGTCCTCCAGCCGGACGCTCGAGACATGACCTCGGTCTCCCTCCTGAAGGACCTCGACAATCCGACCCTCGCACCGGGCCACCCCCAGGTCTTCCGCGAGGCTACGCAGCCGACGGGCAAACAGGCCCGCGTCGAACTGAAACGCATAGGCGTAGTGAGACAGGGCAGATCGAGGATCGTCCACCGGGGGAGCGAACCGCCCGGCGCGGGCCATGACGGCCGGCAGGGACCAGGGCTCCAGGCTCTCGATCCGACCCGCCGCCTTCAATCGAAACAGATAATGACGCCAGGCCTGCCCGCCGACGACCGGACCGTAGTCACCGAAACCGTGGAAATAGGCGGCGCCCGGCGTCATCCAGTCCCTGAACTCAATGCCGAGTTTGGCGGTGGCGGCGGTGGAACGGATGAAGTCGTCCTCGGCCAGTCCCAGCATCTGGATGAACTGCCGAATCGGGGGGATGGTCGCCTCGCCCACCCCGACCGTGCCGATGGCGTCCGATTCGACCAGCGTCACCTCGACGGCCAGGCCGCCCGGCCTCGCAAACCGGCGAGCCAGGGCCGCCGCAGCCATCCAGCCGGCCGTGCCGCCGCCGATCACGGCGACCCGACGCACCGGCCCTAAAGAATGGTCCACCATCCTCTTCCTCCCCGCCGACTTTTCGCCGATCCTGGTTGTCGAAACCCTCGTAGCGCAAAGCTCGAAGGTCGGCATTGATGGTAGCGCTATCAGAAATCGCTTTTCAACGCGTGAAAACCTGTGCATCCTTGAAAAGTGGTCACGCCGTCCAAGAGCGGCGGATCTCGATTCGGGAGGGATGTCGATCCACGACGCTGATAAGCGACGGGAGCGACCAGCAGGAGAGTGAGGCTCATGTCTCGTCAAAATCACGTTCGCCGCGTCGCGCTTCTTTGCGGCGCTTCGCTTGTCGCCGTCGCCGCCATGGCCCCTGCGACCGCCATGGCCCAGGAGGCGACGCCGTCCGAAGACGCCGCCACGGTCGATGAAGTCGTCGTCACCGGCATCCGCGCGCAGCTGCGCTCGGCCCAGGCCATCAAGAAAAATTCCGAGGTCATCGTCGACTCGGTGACCGCCGTGGATATCGGCGCCCTGCCGGACCGGTCGGTGTCTGAGGCGCTGCAGCGCATTCCCGGCATCACCCTGCAGCGCACCAACTCCGCCCGCGACCCCGCCCGTCTGGCGGCGGAAGGCGGCGGCGTCTTCGTGCGCGGCCTGTCGGGCGTTCGCTCCGAAACCAACGGCCGCGACATCTTCTCGGCCTCCAGCGGCCGCGGCCTCAGCTTTGAAGACGTGTCGGCCGACTTGCTGGCCGGGGTGGACGTCTACAAGAACGTCGCCGCCAACATGATCGAAGGCGGCATCGCCGGCACGATCAATCTGCGCACCCGCGTGCCGTTCGACAACAGCGAGCCGCTGCTGGCGATCAACGCCGACTACAACTACGGCGACCTGTCCGAAAAGGGCTTCTGGTCGGGCAGCATCATCGGCTCTGACCGCTGGGACACCAAGATCGGCGAGTTCGGTCTTCTGGCCAACGTCAGCATCTCCAACGTGGGCAACCGCACCGACAGCATTTCGGCTGACCGCTATGATCCCGTCGTTTTGACGGCCAACAGCGCGGACGGCACAGGGCAGGCGGGCGATACCGTCTATATTCCCAAGAACATGGGCTGGCGCACGATCGACTGGGAGCAGAAGCGCACGGCTGTCGCCCTGGCGGCCCAGTGGCGCCCCAACGATCAGTGGCTGTTCACCTTGCAGGCCTTGGGCTCGCAGGCCGAGACCTACAACGTCGAATACGCAATGGGCAGCGAGAGCATCCTGACCCCGAACTCGACTTATTCGTACAATGAAGACGGCTTCTTCACTTCGGGGACGGTCTTCGACGCCAACTACAACACCGACACCCGCATCGGCGACGACACCAAGAAGACCGGCGATGTCTCGCTGAACTTCAAATATACGCCGGGCGGCGCCTGGTCGTTCAGTGGCGACCTGCAGTATGTGAAGTCTACGGCTGAAATCTATTCGATGACGGCCTTCACTCAACTGGAAGACCGGCCGGATCTTCAGTTCGTCATCGATGGCGATCTGCCGACCATCACCTCCACCGGCGGCTCGATGGATGACAAGTCGAGCTACTGGTGGGCCGCCGCGATGGACCACATCGAGGACAACGAGGCCGACGAACTGGCAGGCCGCTTGGACGCCCGTTACGACTTCGAAAACAACGACTTCTTCCGCTCGGTCGAGTTCGGCGTCCGTATGACGGACAAGAACTACACCAACCGCCAGACGGGGTATAACTGGGGTCTACTCTCCAACCAGTACTGGTTGGGTAACGCCAACACCGTGTATCTGGACGACGCTGGCGGTGTGGGCGGCACGCAGGATCCGCGCCTGCTCGACTCGTCCTTCCTCTACACCTTCGACAACTTCTTCCGCGGCGACACAGCGGTGCCGGGCGTGGCGTGGTTCCCGACGGCAGGACTGCTGAATCAGGGCACGGCCTACGCCTACGACATTCTGAAGAACACCCAGACTGCGGGCTGGGGCTGGGCTCCGCTGAGCGACGACTACGACAGCTATCGTCTGGGCGGCGGCAACGGCGGCGTCACCGATCTCCAGGAGAAGACGGAAGCGGCTTACATCTACAGCCGTTTCGGCAACGACACCGCCTTCTTCGGTCGCGCCTTCGACGGCAATATCGGCGTGCGGGTCATCAAGACCACGACCGAGACCAATCAGGTCATCACCCTGCCGTCGATCACCGGAAGCTGCCCGGCTGCGGCCGACTGCACGGCCTTCAACCAGGCTGTCCAATTCGTCTCCGGCGGCGCCCTGGACGCCGGGGCGGACATCAGCAAGGAGTACACCAATGTCCTCCCCAGCCTGAATCTGCGGGCCTTCCTGACCGACACCTTGCAGGCTCGCGTGGCCGTGTCGCGCGCCATCGTGCGGCCGGAAATGTATCAGCTTCAGCCCTTCACCAACCTCTCGATCAACTTCGAGTCTGACGGTTATACGCTGAACCCCACGACGCCCTTCACCGGCACCGGCGGCAATCCGAACCTGGAGCCGCTGAAGGCGACCAACTACGACTTCAGCCTGGAATGGTATTTCGCCCCGACCGGAAGCCTGACCTTCGCCGCCTTCCACAAGGACCTGAAGGACTACATCTTCTCGGGCTCCTCGACGGAGACCTACACCAACGGCGGGGTCACCTACGACTTCCTGATGACCCGCTACACCAATGGCGACGAGGGCAAGATCGACGGCTTCGAGCTGGCCTATTCCCAGTTCTACGACTTCCTGCCGGGCGTGCTGAGCGGCCTGGGCGTCCAGGCCAACTTCACCTATGTCGACAGCAGCGGTGGTCGCAACACCAGCCAGAACATTCTGGATCCGATCCAGAACGGCGCTGCGGACGACGAACTGCCGCTCGAAGGTCTCTCCAAGACCAGCTACAACCTCGCGGTCCTGTACGAGAAGTACGGCATCTCGGCGCGCCTCGCCTACAACTGGCGCGAGGAGTATCTGATGACCACATCGGCGGCCAACATCAATGCGCCTGTCTGGGCCAGCGACTACGGCCAGCTGGACGGTTCGATCTTCTACAACCTGACTCCTGACGTGAAGATCGGCATCCAGTCGACGAATATTCTGAACGAGCGGACCGTGCTGAAGGTCGGCAGCGCCGACAGCAAGGCGCCGTACAATTGGGTGGATACGGATCGTCGGGTCGCGCTGGTTCTGCGCGCAGCCTTCTGATCCTGATCTGACTGAGCGGGGCGTCGACCTGGGTCGGCGCCCCGATTGTTCTGTTATCGGCGTTGGGAGGCGGCGATGGGTATGTTCGCACGCGGATTGGGTTCGGCCGTATCATTGGCGGCGGCGGTCTTGCTGGCCTCTGCGCCCGTGCAGGCGCAATCGCAGATCCCGAGCCTGGTCGAGCAGGGCGGGCGCCACGCCCTCATGGTCGACGGTGCGCCCTTCACCATCCTGGGCGCCCAGGTCAATAACTCCAGCAACTATCCCGCGCCCCTGGCCGAGGCCTGGCCCGCTATCCGCTACGTCGGCGCCAATACGGTTCAGGTTCCCATCGCCTGGGAGCAACTGGAGCCGGAGGAGGGGCGGTTCGACTTTTCCTTCGTCGATCATCTGATCCAGGAAGCGCGTCGGAACGACGTGCGACTTGTCATCCTGTGGTTCGCGACCTGGAAGAACACAGCGCCCAAATATGCGCCGGCCTGGGTCAAGCTGAACCCCGGGCGCTTCCCGCATCTGATCCAGAAGGACGGGACGGAATCCTACGCCCTGTCGCCTTACGGCCAGGAAACCCTGGCCGCCGACGCGCGCGCCTTCGCCGCCCTTATGCGTCACATCCGTCAGGTCGATGAACGTCAGCGCACCGTCATCATGGTTCAGCCGGAAAACGAGACCGGCACCTACGGCTCGGTTCGCGACTATTCTCCGGCGGCCCAGGCCGCCTTCGACGGCCCTGTGCCTCAGGCTCTTCTTGATCGGGTGGGCAAGGCTCCCGGGACTTGGTCCTCGGTGTTCGGGGAGGAGGCCGAGGAATTCTTCCACGCCTGGTCCATCGCCGCATACGTCAACACGGTCGCCGAGGCGGGCAAGCGCGAATATCCGCTGCCGATGTACGTCAATGCGGCCCTGCCGGACCCGCACGAGCGACCGGACCCGACCAGCTACGCCTCGGGCGGCCCGGCCTGGCCGGTGATCGATGTCTGGAAGGCGGCTGCGCCTTCGATCGATATGCTCAGCCCCGACATCTACAATCGTGATTCCCGCACCTATGAGCGGCATCTGGATCGCTATGCGCGGCCGGACAACGCCCTGTTCGTGGCCGAGACGGGCAATGACATCCCCTACGCCCGCTATCTGTTCTCGGTCCTGGGCCGCGGCGGCGTCGGCTATTCGCCCTTCGGCATCGACTACACCGGCTACGCCAACTATCCGCTCGGCTCCAAATCGGTCGATGAAGAGACGCTGAAGCCGTTCCGTGAAAGCTATCGGCTGGTGGCGCCCTGGCAAAGGATTTGGGCTCAGGCGGCCTTCGCCGGCAAGGTATGGGGCGTAGCGGAGCCGGACGACCGGTCGTCTCAGACCTTGGATCTCGGCGACTGGACCGCGACCGTCGGCTATCGTCGTTGGCAGTTCGGACAACCGGACTGGACCTGGCTCGGGCCGCTCGACCCGGTGCTGGGGCGCGACAAGCCGACCGGCGGGGCCCTGATCGCCGAGGTCGCACCGGGCGAGTTCATCATCACCGGCTATCTGTCGCGCGTGGACTTCGCCGCCAAATCGACGACCGACAGCAAGCGCCGCATGGTGGTCCGCTACGAAGAAGGCCATTTCGACGCCGACGGCAAATGGGTCTTCGAGCGCATCTGGAACGGCGACCAGACCGATTACGGACTGAATTTCACCGACCGACCGCAGCTGTTGCGCGTCGTCACCGCCACCTACTGACCTGCCCCTGATAGAAGCGAGAGCCCCCATGACCTCGACCCTCGCCCGCCGCCTGATGCTGGCCGCCCTGATGATCGCGCCCCTGGGCGCCTGCTCGACGCTGATGAACACGGCCTCGGCCGGCGCCATTCAGCAGGCGGCCTTCGAACGTCTTCCGGCGGGCGTCGTCGTCGCCCCGACCGAGGGCCCCGCACGCCGTGTGCGGCTGGAGGTCTACGGCCCCGAGACCATTCGCGTCACCGCCACGGAAGACGCCGACCTTGATCTGCCGGCCAGCCTGATGGTCACGGCCCAACCTTCGACCACGACCCCGTTCGAGGTCGAGACGCGCGGCGATCTGGTCGTGCTGAAGACGGCTGAGGCGACCGCCGAAGTCTCGCGCACCACCGGCGCGGTGCGTTTCCTGGACGAGAATGGTCAGGAGGTGCTGAAGGAGCGTCCGGGCAGCCGCGAGCTGAACCCCGTCGTCGTCGAGGACCAGAAGGGCGATCACCGCTTCCTGGCGACGCGCCAGGTCTGGGAAAGCCCGGCTGACGAGGCCTTCTACGGCCTGGGGCAGCATCAGCAGGGCATGATGAACTACAAGGGCCAGGACGTTCTGCTGGCTCAGCACAACATGGACGTGGGCATTCCCTTCGTCGTCTCCAGCCGCAACTACGGCCTGCTGTGGGATACCAACGCCATCACCCGTTTCGGCGACCCGCGTCCGTACGGCATGCTGTCGGACCGGCTGATTGTTCGCGATGAGGGGGGCGCCTTCGGCGGCCTGACCGCCCGCTATTATCAGGACGGCGTGCTGAAGGTCAGCCGGCCGGAAGGCGAGATCAATTATGAGTTCATTCGCGACCAGCAGCGCTGGCCCGAAGGCCTGAAGGCCCAACCCGGCGCCCCGGTCCAGACCGGCGACATGGGCAAGCCCGGCCAGGCCGGCGTCAGCGTCGTCTGGGAAGGCACGATCGAGACCGCGACCGCCGGGCTACACAAGTTCCGCCTCTATTCGTCCGGCTATGCCAAGGTGACGATCGACGGCAAGGTCGTCGAGCAGAACTGGCGCCAGAACTGGAACCCGTTCGACCATGACTTCCAGGTCCAGATGGCGGCGAACACGCGCGTGCCGATCAAGATCGAATGGACCCCGGAAGACGGCTATATCTCGCTGCGCCATATGGACCCGCTGCCTGCGGCTGATCAGGGCGCGTTGAGCCTGGCCTCGGAAGTCGGCACGGCCATCGACTATTTCTACGTCGGCGGCGACGACATCGACGGCGTCATCTCCAACTATCGCGGCCTGACCGGCAAGTCGGTGATGCTGCCGCGCTCGGCCTATGGCTTCTGGCAAAGCCGTCAGCGCTATAACACCCAGGAAGAAGTTGTCGGCGCCGTGCGGCGTTATCGCGAGCTGGGCCTGCCGATCGACATGGTGGTGCAGGACTGGTTCTACTGGCCTGAAAACGCCTGGGGCTCGCACCAGTTCGACCCGGCCCGCTATCCGAACCCGACCCAGATGGTGAAGGACGTTCACGACATGAACGCCGACATCATCATTTCGGTCTGGCCGAAATTCTATCCGACCACCGAACACTACAAGCAGCTGGACGCCATCGGCGGCATGTACACGCGCAACGTCGATGTCGGCGCGCGCGACTGGGTCGGTCCGGGCTACGCCAACAGCTTCTATGATCCCTATCTGCCCGCCGCCCGCGACCTGTACTGGAAGCAGATGTCCGACAGCTTCAAGGGCATGGGCTTCGACGGCTGGTGGCTGGATTCGGTCGAGCCGGACATGCACTCCAACCTCGACATTCCCGAGCGGACCCTGCGGATGGGGCCGACGGCGGCCGGGCCGGGCGCCTATGTGTTCAACTCCTATCCGCTGGTGAACGCCGAGAACGTCTACAAGAACTTCCGCGCCGAACAGAACGGTCAGCGGACCACCATCCTGACCCGTTCGGCCTGGGGCGGTCTGCAACGCACCGGTTCGATCCTGTGGTCCGGCGACGTGGTGGCGCGGTGGGACAATCTGCGTGACCAGATCTCGGCGGGCGTCAACGCCGGTCTGTCGGGTCTGGCCAACTGGACCCATGACATCGGCGGCTTCTCGGTCGAGGCTCGCTACTCGAATCCGGCCGGCATGAAGCCGGAGGACAAGGCCGAGTGGGACGAGCTGCAGCTGCGTTGGTTCCAGTTCGGGGCCTGGTCGCCGATCTTCCGGTCGCACGGCGAGTTCCCGCTGCGTGAAGTGTATAATCTGGCCAATCCGGGCACGGACTATTACGCCGCCTACGCCGAACAAATGCGGACGCGCTACCGGCTGATGCCCTATATCTACAGCCTCGCCGGTGACACCTATCTGCGCGACGGCACCATCATGCGCGGCCTGGTCATGGACTTCCCGTCCGACCGCAAGGCGCGGGACATCGCCGACCAGTACATGTTCGGTCATGCCCTGATGGTGGCGCCCGTCACCGAGTACAAGGCGCGCAGCCGTTCGGTCTACTTCCCCGCCGGCGCGACCTGGTATGATCTGAAGACGGGTCAGACCTTCGCCGGCGGCCAGACCGTCTCCGTCCAGGCGGGGCTCGACAAGATTCCGGTCTTCGTTCGCGCGGGTTCGATCCTGCCGACCGGCCCGGCCATCACCTACACGGCCGAGAAGCTGGACGGGCCGCTGACCCTGATCGTCTATACCGGGGCGAACGGGACCTTCTCCCTCTATGAGGACGATGGCCAGGACTACGGCTACGAGCGGGGCGAGTTCTCGACCATTCCGATGACCTGGGACGACGCGCGCGGCGTCCTGACCATCGGCGCTCGCTCGGGCGCCTATCCGGGCATGCCGATGAACCGGACGATCAATGTCCGCTTCGTCAGCGGGCCCGGCGCCGATGTCGGCAACTTCGACGCAGCCCCGGCCAGGACGATCCAGTACTCCGGCCAGGCGGTCGAGGTGCGTCGCTAGAAGACGGAGGGCATCGACATTGTGCGCAATGTCGATGCCCGATCCGTTGTTTTGTCGGATGATTTTAAGTTTTTGGGCGAGCTGACCCAGCACGGTTTCAGACGGTGATATACTCCTCATTCCGTCTTCGCCGGGCCGGCCGGGGATCGAGCCTGATTGCACTTAATTGCACATTGCACCGATTTTCGCTGTGCAGTGCAATTTCGAAACGCCCGCCCCGGCGGGGTGAAGGGGAGGCGCCGATGCGCTCGTTTTTGCTGTCCGCCGTCGCTGCGACCGTTCTGGCCGTCGGCGCCGCTCAGGCCCAGGGCCAGACGCCTGCGGCCCCCTTGCTGGACCCGATGTTTCAGGATCACGCCGTCCTGCAACGGGGCCGTCCGATCGCGGTCTGGGGCCAGGCCGCGCCGGGCGCGGTCGTCTCCGTCGGCCTCAGCCAAACTCAGGTCCAGGCGACCGCCGGCGCTGACGGCGTCTGGCGCGCGACCCTGCCGACCTTGAGCGCCGGCGGACCTTATGTCCTGACCGCCCAGACCTCGGGCGCGACCCAGACGGTCTCGGACGTGATGGTCGGGGACGTCTGGCTGTGTTCCGGACAGTCGAATATGGAGTTCGCCGTTCGCCAGGCGACCAACGCCGACAGCGAGATCGCCTCCGCCAATGACCCCAATCTGCGCCTCTTCCTGGTCGGCCGCTCCAGCCTGCCGGCGCCGGCGTCGACCTCGCGCGCGGTCGGCCAATGGCGGCCCACCAACCCGGAAAGCGTCCGCGACTTTTCGGCGGCCTGCTACTTCATGGGACGGGACCTGCGTCGGTCGGAGAATGTGCCCGTCGGTCTTATCGCTGCCTCCTGGGGCGGGTCGATCATCGAAGACTGGCTGAGCCGCGACGCAGTCACCAAGCTGGGCGGCCACGAACAGGCGCTCGAAGCGCTCGACGCCTATGCCCGCGATCCCGCTCAGGGCGACGCCATCTGGCGGCAGGTGACCCAGGCCTGGTGGGCGGCCAATGATCCCGGCACCAAACAGGGCTGGAACCTGCCCCGCACCCAGGATGCGGACTGGGCGCCGATCGCGGGCGAGGGCTTCTGGGAAACCACGGTCCCGGGTCTCGCCACGTTCGACGGCATCGTCTGGCTGCGCAAGGCGGTCGAACTGACCGCCGCCCAGGCGCGCCAGGCCGCCAGGATCGAACTGGGGCCGGTCGATGACGCCGACGTGGTCTGGATCAACGGAACCTATGTCGGCGGTCAGCAGGGCTGGGATACGCCGCGCACCTACGTCGTTCCGGCGGGAACCTTGAAGGCCGGACGCAACCTGATCGCCGTCGGGGTGCTGGACACCAACGGAGGCGGGGGCGCCTGGGGACCCGCAGCCAACAAGCGACTGGTCTTCGCAGACGGAAGCAGCGTCTCCCTGTCGGCCGGCTGGCGTCATCGGGTGGCCGCACCGCTGGGCGATCTGCCCAATCCGCCGCGGACGCCTTGGATCGGCGGCAGCGGCACCACCACCCTCTATAACGGCATGATCGCCCCTCTCGGCGCCTATGGCGTGAAGGGCATGGCCTGGTACCAGGGCGAGTCGAACGTGGGCGACTATGTCGGCTATCGCCGACTGTTGCCGGCCCTGTTCGCCGACTGGCGCCGACAGTTCCAGAATCCCGAGATGCGGATGCTGGTGGTTCAGCTGGCCAACTTCGGTCCGGCCGCCGGCCAGCCGACCAACTCCTTCTGGGCGGCCTTGCGCGAAAGCCAGCGCACGGTTGTCAACGCCGATCCTCTGGCGGGCTTGGCCGTCGCCATCGACATCGGCGACCGCTACGACATCCATCCGACCAACAAGCTGGAGGTCGGGCGTCGGCTGGCGCTGGAGGCGCGGCGGCTGGACGGAACGGCGCAGCCGGTCTCGCCTCAACCGGTTTCGGTCGAGCGCCGACCTGACGGCGTCCATGTTCGCTATGCGGCGGGTGTGACCTTGGCCGCTCATGGCTTCAACCGGCCGATCGGGTTCGAGCTGTGCGGCGCCGGCGACACCTGCCGGTTCGTCGATGCGACCCTGGCTGGCGACGAGGTGGTGCTGGGCTCGGCCCAACCCACCGACGTCAAGGTCCGGCTGTGCTGGGCCGATAGCCCGGTTTGCAATCTCTATGGCCCCGCCGGCCTCCCGGCTGTCCCGTTCGAAGCCCTCATCCGCTGAAGGCCGGGAGGCCGGCGCCTTAGACCAGGCCGGCCCCCTTCAGTCGAATGCACGGGGCGACGGTCACCGGGCGCGTCTCGGGCAGTTCGATGGCCAGTCCCCGGTCCGTCTGGCGGAAGGGCAGGGCCCCGCCGCCCAGCAACTCGACCGCCTCGACCCGACCCGCATGGGGCGCCAGAGCCTGAATCTGCATCCGGCCGTTCTCCGGCCAGTCCAGGGCGAAGGCATACAGGGTCGGACCCTTCGTCGTGAAGCGGATATCCTGGCCGGTCCAGGGCCGCGCCGCGCCTTCTCCGTGCATGCCGGCGACCACCGCCGTCGGTCCTTCGCCGTAGATCCGCCAGGGGCGGGTGTCGAAGATGGCCTCGCCGTTGACCCTCATCCAGGCGGCGATGTCGTTCAGGATCTGGCGTTCGTCGCTGTCGATCGACCCGTCGCCGCGCTGGGGGATGTTCAGCATCAGGTTGCCGTTCTTCGACACCACATCCACCAGTCGCTGGATCACGCTGTGCGCGGGCACGTAGTAGTGGCTGGTGTAGCGGGCGCGGTTGTAGTGCCAGTCGCCGATGCAGGTGTCGGTCTGCCAAGGCTCGGGCTTCAGACTGTCCGAGAAGCCCCGTTCGACGGTCTCGACGATGCCCTTGCGCTTGCGTTCGTCCAGGCGCTTTCCGTTCACGACCGGCAGTTCGCCCCGCCATTGAAGGGAAGCGTTGTAGAACTCGGCCGTCGCCTCCAGCCCGTACCGCTCCAGCGGCAGTTCATAGTTGTCGAAATAGACCATGTCCGGCCGGTATTTGGTGATCAGATCGCGCTGGCGCAGCACCCACGACCGGACGAAGGCGGGATTGTTCGCCGGCGGCGTTTCGATCCACTGGCCGTCACGGGCGTCGTGCCAGGCGTTCATCTCGGCGATCGAGTGGATCCCGTCCGGGGGGGCGAACGTCGGGCCGGTGTAGAGTTCCTGAGGGTCCAGCCCGTCCCACCATTTGCCGGCGCCGTCGGCCTTGGTCAGGCGCGCCGCATCATAACGGACCCCCTTCATCGGCCCCTCGGCGTCGTATCCGTAGGCCGTCTGCCACCAGTGCCAGGCGTGAGCCGCATGGTTGGAGACCCCAAACCGAAGTCCCCGCGCCCGAACCGCCTTCTCCCACGTCCCGACGATGTCGCGTTTGGGGCCGACCCGCATGACGTTCCAGTCGTGGTGGGCGCTGTCGAACAGGTCCAGATTGTCGTGGTGGTTGGCCATCGACATGATGTAGCGGGCGCCGGCGGCCTGATAGAGATCCAGTAGACCTTCGGGATCCCACTGGTCGGCCTTCCACTGGTCGATGAACTCCATGAAGCCGAACCGGCTGGGATGGCCGTAGGTGGCGACATGATGCTCGTAGAAGGGGTGCCCCTGAATATACATCAGCCGACCGTACCAGTCGCCGAACTCGGGCACGCATTGCGGGCCCCAGTGGGACCAGATTCCGAACTTGGCGTCCCGGAACCAGTCGGGAGTATTGTAGCCCTCGATCAGGCTGTCCCAGGTCGGCTTGAACGGCCCGGCCGTCATTTGTGGCGGGGGGGTGGCGCAGGCGCCGAGCAGGGAGGCCGATGCGCCCGCTCCCAGAAGTCCGCGTCGGGACAGGTTCATGCCGGCTCTCCATAGACGACGCCGCGGCCGTCCGTGGCCACATAGACCCGGCCGAACACCCGCGGATCGCCGGCGATGGCGCGATACCGGCGGCCGTATTCGTGGCGATCGTCGCTGACCCTCAACCAGGTTCGGCCCCGATCATCGGACCGGAACACGCCCCGGACCGCCCCTCGCGTCCCGATGGCGAACAGGGCGGGATAGGCCGATCCTGCGGGCGGCTTTCCAAAGTCCAGCATCTCGACCGCCAAGCCGCCGTCGATCCGCGCGAAGGTCTGACCGCCGTCCCGGCTGTTATAGAGGCCCGAGCGAGAGACGAACCACAGGTCGCCCTCGTGGCCGGGCGTCGCTTTCAGCGGAAAGGCCTGTTCACGCCAAGTCGGGCGGTCCCCCGAGACGTCCGGCAAGCCGCGAGAGGGGACCGGCGCGAAGCTGCGGGCCTGGTCCACGCTGACAAACCAACCGCCTGTCGCGAAATCCATGGCGTAGAACAGGCCGGGGTCCTTGCGGTCGGCGACCGGGCGCAAGAGCGGCGGCAGATCCAGGCAGGGGCGCCAGGTCGCGCCCCGATCGTCGGACCAGACCGTCTGCGGCGTAGCCAGCACGAAGGTCGATCCGTCGGCCGAAACCGTGATCGGGGCGTCGCGATACAGGTCCATCCGAGGATTATCCGGGGACGCCGTGATCGCGCCGGAGGCCGGACGGGGTCGACCGAGCGGCTTCCAGCTTCGACCTGCGTCCGCTGACCAGGCCAGGGTGGAGCCGTCGTGCCCCTCGGAACCGACGCCTTCATGCGGCGTGCCGCTGCGCACCACGATCTCGGGCACCATGCCGGCGTAGTCGATCTGGTTGGTGTTGGCGAAGACCGGGGTGGTGAACTGGAGCTCGGGCGAACGATCCAGATCCTCGTGCGCGAAACCCGAGATGTCGCCGAACCCGGTCAGGAGCTGCGGGCCGACCGGCGGGCTGACCAGGGTGATCACCGCCGTCTGCTCTATGCCCTCGACCCAGGGCTTCCAGGCCGTCGGCCCTCCGGCGTCGGCCGCAGACAGATTACGTGTCTCATATACGGTCGCGCCGGTGGCGTAGACCAGCCGGTCGCTGTCGAACGGATCCAGGGCCAGGGCGGCGATCCACCAGCCGAAGTCGGGCCTGTCATTGCCCCAGTTCAGATAGGGTGTGGCGCTGACGTCGTGGCGAGCCGTTTCCCGCAGGCTCTTCCAACTCCGCCCGTCGTCGGTGCTGCGCCAGATCGTGTCGCCGGGCCGCCAGCGGTTGAGGGTCGAGACCATCAGTGCGCCCGGCCGCTGGCGATCGACGGCTATGCCCATAAAGCCGCCGAGCGGACGGGGCGGGGTGATGTCGGTCCAGGCGCCGGTGTTGGTGTCCAGCCGCCAGACGGCGCCGTCAGTGACGCCGTTGGGGCCTATGCCGAGGGTGCAGGTCACATACAGCACGCCCCGGTCGTCCAGTTCGGCCTTGGCCGCCGACAGCTCGGCGCGGGGACCGCCCTCGACCGGCCGCCAGCTGCGACCGCCGTCGTCGGATCGATAAAGCGCGTGCTCGTGCGGGTCGGCCACGCCGACGAACAGGGTCTGTGATCGCCGCCCCCTGGAGCCGCTGCGCGGATCGAAGACGACGAAGCTGAGGCCGCCGTGCGTCTCGCGTCCGGTCGGCAGGCCCAGGCCCTTCAAGGGGAAACTCTCGACCTTGGCCCAGCTCCGGCCTCCATCCGTGGAGGTCTGCAGCCCGTCGTGACGCGAGCCGAAATAGAGGACCTGATTGTCATTGGGATCGATCGCCAGACGTTCCCCCAACCCCCGTCCATCCTCGTTGCCGCCCATCCGGAACGGGACTTCGACGCGCGACCAGGTTTCGCCCCTGTCGTCAGAGCGCAGCATGGCGCCGGGATCGCCGCGGTGAACTCCCACCGCCATATGGACCCGGTTCGCGTCGGTCGGGTCGGCGGCTATGCTCTCCACCCCGAAGTCGGATGACAGAGGACTGGCGTCCTGAAGGGGGCGCCACCGGCCTGAAGCGGCGTCATACCGATAGGCGCCGCCCATGTCGGAGCGCGCGTAGGCCAGACCCCGCTCTACCCGACTGAAGATGATCCCCGGAATAAAGCCCCCCGCCCCGACCTTCACATTGCGCCACCGATAGGCCTGGTCCCCTTGTCCGGATGAGGTCACGCCGCCGAACGCCGTCAGCCCTGGCGCCAGGCCCACGGCCAGAAGGCCGGCTGCGCGCCGCGTGATTCCGTTGGACATGCGATTTTCTCCCTTGGGTGCGGGCTTCTAGCGGCCCATTGTGGTAGCGCTAACTTATTCCAGTTGACAGCATTGTCATGGGTGCATCAAGTTGCCTCTGTGAAAATCGACGTCGGTCAACGGCGCGGGGAGGCGAGGCTTGAGTTCCTGTGAATTTCGCCCGGCGACCGCGCGTCAGAGACGCTTGATCTTTTGCACCCTGAGCGAACTCCCGGTGCGGTCCTGCGGCCGCACCGGGCTTTTCGCGCTTAGTTCCACGCCCGCCGAATGGACGGACCAGACATGAGCTCGCGTTTCCTGAAATCCCGCCGCAACGCCGTATCGATCCTGGCGCTGAGCATCGCCATGGCGGCGGGCGCATGCGCCACCGCCGCGCCCGGTGAGACGCCGACCGTCTATGTGAAGCCGTCGGACACGATCGTCACCGACGCCAGCCGGGCTCACCCGGAGCTATGGCCCCATGCCGCCTCTCCGGCGGCGATGACGGACGGGGCGACCGAGGCCTTCGTCACCGAGCTGATGGCGAAGATGACCCTGGAGGAGAAGGTCGGTCAGACCATCCAGGCCGACATCGCCTCGATCAAGCCCGAGGACCTGCTGACCTATCCGCTGGGGTCGATCCTCGCGGGCGGCAACTCCTCCCCGGGCGGAGACGAGCGGGCTTCGGCCCGGAAGTGGGTTGAACTGGCCCAGGCCTTCCGGGCGGCGGTGGCCCAGCGCCCCGGCGCCAAGATCCCGATGATCTACGGCATCGACGCGGTTCACGGGCACAACAACATCGTCGGCGCGACCATCTTTCCGCACAACAGCGGCCTGGGCGCCATGCGCGATCCGGACCTGATCCGACGCATTGGCGAGGCCACGGCCCTGGAAGTCGCCGTGACCGGAGCGGACTGGACCTTCGGCCCGACCTTGGCCGTGCCGCAGGACGACCGTTGGGGCCGCGCTTACGAAGGCTATGGCGAAAATCCGGAGATCGCCCAGAGCTATGCCGGGCCCATGACTCTAGGCCTCCAGGGCGCCCTCTCGGCCGATCATCCGCTGGCGCCGGGCCACATCGCCGGATCGGCCAAGCACTTCCTGGCCGACGGCGGCACCACGGACGGTCATGACCAGGGCGACTTCGCCGGGTCGGAACAGGAGCTGATCCGCACCCATCTGTCGGGCTATCCCCAGGCCATCGACGCCGGCGTCCTGTCGATCATGGCCAGCTTCTCCAGCTGGAACGGCGTCAAACATTCCGGCAACGAGACCATCCTGACCGACGTGCTGCGCGGACCGCTGGGCTTCGACGGCTTCGTCGTCTCCGACTGGAACGCCCACGGCCAACTGCCCGGCTGTTCCAACGAGAGCTGCGCCCTGGCCTTCAACGCCGGGATCGACATGTTCATGGCGCCCGACAGCT
>Ga0208958_1000609_pt1 | contig 42272 bp, 68 predicted proteins | sample RifOxyB1_FD_184032 | JGI IMG/M metagenome (GOLD analysis project Ga0208958, IMG submission 184032) | Soil microbial communities from Rifle, Colorado - Rifle Oxygen_injection B1 (SPAdes) | ecosystem: Environmental > Terrestrial > Deep subsurface > Rock core/Sediment | place: Rifle, Colorado...
CAGGTTGCGTGTGAACTTAGCAGGCATCTTCAAATCTTCTGGATAGGTAGGATACTCACCCCTTACGTATATCCCCTTACCGCTAACATGCGTGATATGGTTATCCTCCACCAACTGTGCAAACTCAGGATCAATCTCAAGCATCTTCCTGCCTATCTTGTAGAACGCCATGCCAGCATCTTCAGCCGCTTTCAATCCATCCATACTCCAAATACTAGCCGACAACTCAACCCCGTATATCTTGCACCACCTGTATAAATCACACGCCCAATCATCAATGTATCTTACTGGATTGTACTCAAGCCCCATTTTCTCTTGCGCTTCTTTCGTCCATCCGAACTGGAACTTGATTACCGTTGCCCCCGCTTCACTGTACCTGCGTATAAACTCGTACGCCAAAGGCTTACTCCCTTTGTGCGCACTTCCCACTTCCGCTACCCAGAACATACTAGCCTCTCTTTCATCAGTAATTCACATAGTTTGAAGTCTAATTCCGTGTCTATGTTCACGCTTCTATTCTCAGGCATTACATAACCTATACTATGCTTGTGCCCAAACAGTTTGCGGATAGGTGTCTTTAGCGCATAGATTGTTCCATTCCTGATGTATGCCGTTGGCGTACAATCCTGCCTGCGTCCGCTTCTTGGTTCTGGAATGAAGTCATGCAAGTAATCGTTATGATCCATCCACTTCATTCTAGCTGGATGATGGTCTTGCATGTGCGTAACGCCTATCACGCTATCCGCTCCTGTCTCAATCAGTTTCCACACAGCGCCATCAATATCTTCAACAGTCTTTAGTGGACTGGTAGCGCGTATCTCTGCAACAAATCTTGCACCACCAATGTAATCCACCGCATGTAGCAATGCCGGTAATGTTGGCGTGTTATCCCTGGCTAAGTCAGCAGGTCTCTTGATAGTCAATACCCCGTACTGTTCAGCGATACTCAATATCTCATCGCTGTCAGATGATACGGCATACAGTTCAATCAGCTTAGACTTCAACACTTCTTCAATCGTCCAGGCGATAACAGGCTTGCCACACAGCATACGTGTGTGCTTCCCTGGTACGCCCTTGCTACCACCACGCGCAAGTGTCACGCACAAAATCTCAGGCATGATCTATCCTTTCATTTGGCATATAAATACCATCGGTAGTATCCGTGGCAATTTTAGTGTAGCCATACGAAATAATCATGTCGTGAACGTCTTTCGCAGTCTTGTTTGCCCTAACTTGGTTACGATCAACAAGTTCTATCTGTATCGTTGGTCTGTCCTTTGTGAGTATCCGCTGTGCGCCAGCTAAGACTCTAGTTTCCATTCCTTCAACGTCAATCTTCAATAGATCAACATTCTCAACCATGTCATCAAGTGGGTGCGCTTGTACGTCCACGGCTTCTTTATCTGGCTCACCATATCCGCTCATCAATCCATAGTTGTTCCACAGTTCACCAGGTCTTCCGTCGCTCCAGTACCTAAAGTCTGGTAGGCTCAAATTCACTACACCATCTTTATCGTCTGCGGCAGCGTTGATTGTCTTCAGGTTGGTTAGTCCTTTGCCGTTGTAGACAAGGCAAGCGTAGCTGAGTGGTACAGGTTCAATGCAGGTAACACTTAAGCTTGGATAACGAGTTGCCATGAGTATTCCCCACGAACCAATACAAGCACCCACATCAACAAAATTGAGAGAGCCTCTAAACTCCATCAAGTCGAGTAGTTCTGACACCACCCAACCACTTATCAATCGAGAAGTAAAACCCATTAGGGGTTCAACGCTTGGTGCTACCAAATCCCATTGTTTGTCAGGCAAGTCAATATACAGTCTCGCTCCAGCCTTCATTCAATACCCCTTTCATAACCCAATCCAGATTGTCCCATCCCTGAATTTTCCTGCCAACTCCAATTACCCAATAGGCTTTCTGTTATTGGTTGCGAACCAGGGAACGGATCATACACAGGCTTACCACCCAACGGACTGAAGAACCACCGGAAGACAGCTTTGTCAATGTTCCTTAGCCCTTCAGTTCTCGCACCGTCAAAGCGTGCGCCAAGCATCTCAGCCCTTGCCATGTCAGCGCCAACCATATCCGTACCAAAGAACGTAGCGTTCTTACAGATAGAACCCTTCAACACTGTGTGCCACATGGTCGCCTTATCAAACTTAGTCCCCTTGCAGTAGCTTCCTGTCATATCAGCGCCACTCAAATCAGCGCCTTCAAGGTTACAGTTATGCAAGCAGGCTCGTGACAGGTCGGCATTAACAAGGACAGCGCCACGTAAATCTGAACCCGATAAATCCGCTCCTCTAAAGTTGGAGCAGGTAAAGTTTACGTTGCGCATGTCCTTGTTTCGCAGGTCGGCTCTTTCGTAGTTCCTACCCGCAAACATATAACGCTTCATGCGACGAACTACTTCGTTATTCCAGTCCGTCTTCTCGTCCATACTTTGTGTCCGGTAGCATCTGCGCTAGTTCGATTGCCTGATCCTTATACACATCTGCACGCTTCTGTTTCGCTTGCTCTGCGTCTGGCATCTCGTCAGGTATTGTCACTTGCTTCGGCGTGTTCTCAGTCGTTGGCAATTGGTCTGGTCTTTCGATAGCAGGATATTTCTCAGCCCATTCAATCCAGGCTTCCATTTCCTTTATCTTACCTTGCATCTGATAAATGGCAATAGTAACCTTGTACTCATCCTCAACGTCTACATCCCTGCCATCTTCTTTAACTTTAGCCAAGTCTTGCGCCTGCTGCTCTAATCCTTCAAGCCGCGCTTCTAGTATTCGCTTTCGTTGTTTGAATGCTTCTAGGCTCACTCCGTACATCTCCAATCTGCTAAGTAATAAGTCGTGGGCTGCATCAGCCCACTTAGCGTAGTCAATTAGCTTCTCTGCGCTTTTGTGTCCTATCCATATCGTTACACCATGCAGGCTTTCTATGCTTGCATCAAGCCATAACTTGTATCCAAGTTTTCTTGCCCTATGAAAGAAGATAAAGTCAGGCCCCCAATTCGCATGGTCTTTGCTAACTTCATGCAATGTACCAATAGCAACAGGTGAAGCTCCTTTTGGTAAGGTTTTCTGTACATCTTGGAAAACCTTCTTCTTGATAAGCACACAACCAAAGCCAGTTATAGCTATCTCGTGCAATCCTTCTTTTGGTGGTTTCAAGTATGGAAGATAAGGCCATGTTCCATCACCTAATTCATAGCACAGACTTTGGATTGGGCTTGTCTCTCTACGATAGTAATGAGCGCATACCATATCAAGGTTATGCGCTCGTAACTTCGCGAGAAGGTCGGGGGGATGTCGCTGGTCAGCATCTAATAATAACAATGCATCTTCTGGTCCGAAGTAATCATCTTCCAGAAGTGTTTTTACAAACGCTTCCCTTGCTATATCCCCTCGCCATCTCCATTGGTCAACAAATCTATCTTGTTCTTCGCGTTGCATGAGATACACTGTTCTCAAACTGCCCACATGCTGTACCTCATGCGACGCGGCGGCTATTAGCACCTTCAATAGTGCATCCTTTCTAGTTGGTAAGTCGTCCCACCGTCTTATTCTTTAGCGTTACCATTTTGATAGTACCCGCTCCAGACGAAGTACACATTCCAAGGATAGGTCTCGAACCATGAAACAGAAGAAGCAATTCTCCTTTAGTAAGTCCGGTAGTAGGCTTAGTCGTGTAGTAATTCAGAAGGACAGTCCCACCGAATACCTCATTCATTACCTTCTTTACAGCCATAGTACCTCCTAGGCAGTCAGTCGCCCGAATGTCTTAGTCTTGAGACGAATCAGTTTGATCTGTTGCCCTGCCGTGGATATACACACGCCAATCTTAGGCGTTGAACCGTGGAACAGAAGCAACATTTCGCCTTTGGTTAAGCCGGTAGTTGGGCGTGTAGTGCGAACACGATGCAGAATCCCGTGGTTCTTGGAGACACCAAAGCGCAAAGTCGTTCCATCGTTGGAGTACACAGCCAACGCACTAGCGGTTGGTGTAGAAGCCTGAGTAATTTTCAGGCCAACGTCGCCAGCCGCACCCTGAACAACTGCAATGTTACCGCCATCTTCAACGACGAACCTTTCAGTTCCAGTAGAAGTGCGCGCAACGATGAAGTCGCCAGTCTGCGTATCGCCGCCCTCGATGGTCATAATATCGGTAGCTCCTGTAGCCTGTGTGATAACGAACTCACCAAACAAAGGAACTGCTAATCCCATATAAGTTGAAGTACCAGTTGCCATAATATACCTCCTAAGCCTCGTAGCTCACTGAACATTCAAAGCGCAGTAAGCGGTGTTCGCTGATGCGCCCGTAGTTGCCGTAGTATTTCCAGCCAAGGCTATTGAACTGATCCAGCAAACCATCAACCTTAGGTCCTACAGTCTTTCCGTACTCCCCAACATCGGTAGCAAATACCTTAGCAAGTGAAGTCGGTCCACCAAACAGGATCGTGTAAACACTGTCAGCGTTACGGACAGCAGAAGCAGCCGCATGTGCAAACCGCAAGCCACCGTTAGGACCAGTACCCAAAATGGTAACAGTCGTGCCAGAAGCAGACAGAACCTTTACGGGCTCATTGGTTGGGTAGAATGTGGTTGAAGTTTCCTCAGTACCAATCCACCAGAACAGGCCATAGGCTGCATTAGCACTTACATCAGCCGCGGTAACAATGCTGGTAGACAGCGCAGTTTCCTCAGGAGTAAGTGTGGTCGCAACATTAGTGCCGTTGTCAGCGCCAGCCGCACCAAACACCTTAGCGTAAGGACTTGACAGCAAGCGGAAGCGCCCAATCTGTCCAAGTTCCCAGTTCAGGTGAATGCCTGGATCAACAAGTGTACCGATTGCATTTACGTTACCACTTTCGGAAATGTCATGGAATACAAATGGATGCATTGCAGCCGACCAGATTTCTACAGAACCGTCATCGTTCAGGTAGCCTGGCGCTTTCAACATTTGCAGCATGGCGTCATACTTGCGGAAGATGCTATCGCTTGCACGATGAGATGTAGTGCCAGCGTCCAAGGATGCTCGTGCAGCCGCACGCTCAACCCACGATCCAGCAAGTGCAGCGTCAATCGCCAACTGCTCAATGGTTTCCATAGCGTTGGCGCCAACCTTCTCGTAGGCTGCCGCCGTGTAGTCAGTGTAGGCCTGAATGGTTAGTTGCTGCGACCACTGCAAGGCTTCACCACGCGAAGTGCTGGTAATGTATGCGGTTGCATCGGTCAAGGTTTGTGGGGTTACATCAGCGGTTTGTGAAATCGCAGATGAACCAGGTGTCATGTCACTGATGAAAGGCACGTAGATATTCGTAGCCCGCATCAGTTCGTCCATCGTCTTACCGTCTGCGCCCAACTCAGTGTAGGGCGTGGCAAATTGATCGTATAAACGAATCTTCTTTGCGCCTTGAAGGTATTTACCTTTGTAGACGTTAGTGATGGAGTTAGTCAAATTGCTAGTAGTTTGTACTGCCATAATTGATTACCTCCCCAGGGTTGTTCCCTGGCTATTTTCTGTAAAATTTCTCCAACTCGCTCGTAAGTCTATTAATCTCATCCATATTCTTCTGAGGATTACGGTGCAACTTATCAAGCTGAGTGTTGATTTCGGCTTCACGGTTTGATACACCGCCGCCGACAATGCCTGGTATCCGTGTTTCAGGATCAGGCTTATTGGAGGTACGTTCTTTCCAGGCGGCCGCGGCGATTGCGAGTGTTGATAAGTATTGCTCAGGCGTTCCCTTCATGTTGATTTTCTTCAGTTCTGGATCGCCATCTCTAAAATCTACGCCCATACTTTTCAGCATTCTTTCGCCCATTGTGTTTATAGCGTCAGGTGAGAGTCCTTCCTGCCTTGGCTGTTGAGCGACAGCCTTCTCAGGTTGCGGTTCGTCCATCAAAGATTTCGTGATGATTTTGTTACGCATTCGCTCGATGTCTGCATCACTTACGTTTACACCAGATTCTTTCTGGAATGCAATGTGTTCTTCTAACTGTTCTAATCTTTGACGTAACTTCTCCGTGCCTTTCGTATATAAACCGACCTGCCTATTCAATGCCTCATCTACCTTCTTTTGAAAGATAGACTCCGCTTCTTCCCTGGTGAGGTAAGATGGTGCTGAGGTCTCCCGTTCAGTTGTTTGCTCTGCAACTTCACCTTCAACCGACACCTGTTCTAACTGGTCACTCATCTAAAATCCTCCATTCCGCTACATTGTAGCAAACATTATTGAATTATACAATACTTTTATTATTGCCCGAAATAACTTCTTAGCAATTCTATGAACTGCTCTAACGTCTCAGTAGGTTTACCATACTTAATCCATAGTCTGTTTAGTTCACTCCTTGCCCCGCCTTCCAGCGGCTGTCCAGAATAGAAGTAGCCTAGCATCCTGTTGGTTAGCGCCGAGTTGAAGTCATTCGGATCAATCTCAAATGCCGCCAAGTTATCACGCTGATACTTCTCCTTGGTCAATTCTTCTAACCGTGGATACTGTTGCTTCACACCCTTGTTCCAATCCCAATATGTCCTTAGTTCAGGATGTAAGTTCAAGAATGCTTTACGATTTTCCTTTGGTAACGCATAGTACCTGTTCTGTGTTGCGGTAATGTTCCCGAACAACTGTTCACGTTGCTGGTAATACCAATCCAATACTTGATTTTCAGCAGGCGTACCCGTGTCAACTTGCGGTACGTTTACGTTGTACTCTTTCGCCAATTCAGGCAGTTCAGCACCCATAGCCTTAGACCATGCAAGCAGTGTTTCCGTGTCAATCGAATCGTAGGATCGTGTTTCCTTGCTAAGAAACGATGTCTGGAACTCTTCACCAAACGCCGCATACAATCTATCCTTAGTCAGCTTAGGCAACTGTTGTGACATATCCCAAATGGCTGATACGGCAAACTTGCGCAACTTATCTTCAGGCGTGTCAGCAAATGCCATTGCCCTGGCTGCGTATTCAGGATGCTTGTCAAAGAACTCAGCCACAGTATTGGCTTCCAATGCTGCCCTGAACTCTTCATGCAGTTGGCGTATTTCTTGTTCGCCTTCTGGAAAGAAGTCAGTAGAAAACGATGACGCGAAGTAGCGCACAGACTGGCGCTTGCCTACCAGGTCTAACGCTTCTGTGTATGCCGGACCTGTCCTGTCAATCATGGCTTTGCTTACTTCTTCGTAGCTGTACTTACCCAAGGCTGCCAACCATGACAGTTCACGGTCAACGTAGTAATCCCAATATTCACCGCCAACCTGCAAACCTAATGCCTTGCGTAGTGGCGCTTCAAGATTGACACCGCCTGGCGTAGCCCATGAAGTCAATGCCTGGATCGCCCTGGTTACAGGCAGTTCGCCTATCTTTTCTTTCTTGTTGCTAATCAGTTTGTACGCCCAATCCAAAGGCATAAGCATACCTGAGATAGCAGTCATAAAGTCCATTGGATTATTGAACTCACTGCCTATCTCTACCTTAGCCTGCGCCAAGGCTTTCTCCCAAGTCTCACCTTCTTTGGTGTCTATAGCTTGCTGTAATACTTCCCTATCTTCTGTCTCATCAGCCGCCCATTGTTCCAGGATGTAACGCGCCCTGGTATCCAATGCGTTACTATCTTCAGCCATGCGCATAAACGGTTCGGATAGAAGCTGGATAGGAAACAGTTGACGCATCGGATCAATGTACACACTGTCACCCATGAAGTCTGGTAGCCAAGGCATTTCTATCTTTATCTTGCCAGCCAGTCTGGAAGGATAACCTTCCCTACGATCATTCTTCTTTTGCGCGGCGTGTAACCGTCCCCATGTAGCCAAGTAGCCTGGCTTGTCAATAGAACGCATCGCCCAATTAGCCATGCTTCTTGAATACCAGAACTGATAAGGCATCACAGCCGTCAGGAACGTATCGAAACCGTACCGCTTCTGGTAGTTCAGTAATGAGAAGTCCCGTAGTTGTTCAGCGTGTTTGATTGCCATGTTCTTAGTGTCTGACATCTGTCCGTACACACCGCCAAGGTATCCCTTCAGTTCTTTCAACTTAGCAGCATCAAGGTTAGCGCCCTTCAAGGTCGTTGCGTGCTTGCCATTAGCGCCAAGTAATTCCCGTTGCAGTTCCTGTAGTAATGGCAATCCATGTTCAAACCAGTTGTTTTCCATCGTTGCGTAAACGTCAGGCAACGTGTCGAACTTATCCAGCATCCCCATTGGAGCACTCATGCCGTTGTTAGGTGTATTCACAGACTCTGAATTTCTAGCCACATCGTACACGCCATTGACATCATCGAAGTTGCTTCTGTGATAGTCCTTTATTCGCCGTTCATGTTCCGGTACGAACTGCTTCCACAAGGCGCTACGTTCCCCATGCGTTTTACCTGTTGTCGCTAGACGTAATGCTTCCATATCGTTGCGCATAACATCACGCATTTCAACTAGCTTTGTGCGCCATGCAATCGTAGCATCGCCAACGCCATCGCCATACTGTCTGCGCATTGCCTGTTGCACATAATCGCTCATCTGCAATTCGATGTTATGTTCTACATCAACGTGCTTGCGATACAAGTCGTTCGCTAGTCTTTCATACTCAGCAAAATATAATTCACTATAACCATCCTTGAATACTTCTTCCTGCATCTTGCGAATTTCTTTGTAGAACTCTTTCCAGTTATCGAACCATGATTGCTGTGTATCAAACAGTCCCTTACCAATATCGTCAGTCAAATCTACAGATTGTCTGATAGCGTCCAGGTCAGCCATCGTTCTTTGTTCAAACCTGTTGTAGCGCAACCGTTCCGCTTCGTAGTGCTTCCTCATAATTTCGTTATACAGTTTTTTATCTATGTTTGGATTATCGTCTAAGAAATCCCACAAGCGTTCATTAGCGCGCCAGCGTGCAATTTCAGTCATCTCCATGTCAATGCTATTATTCGCAAAGTAATCAACGAACTCAACAGAACCAGACACACCAAACTTAGCACGTAACTTCTCAGCATGATACTGTTTGTACTCAGCAGCCTGGCTTTCAAACCAGTTGTCAGCCATCTTCATGGCTTCCCCAACAACCTTGACAACATCATCATTCGATATGTCACCCTTCAAGTTGTCATTCAAGAAGTCATCTATACCTAGCTTGTGAAATATATCCCGTGCCATTTCAGGCTTTAGTCCTGCACGTTCAGCAGCGATAGGGACTAAGTCATCAAAGTGTTTGCGTGCGTAGCCAGACCACAAGGCATCTTCAATTTCAGCCTTATTCATCCCATTTCGGATTGCACTATGAATATAGTCCGTCATTTGTGGACCTAATGCATCCTGCAATGACATTGGCAAACGATCAAAACCAGAACCAGGCTTCCACAGTTTAGACCATGACTGTTTGAAACCACTGGTAAAGGCTTGCGCCGATGACCAACCTTCCATGCTTTGTGACCACCTACCAAAGATACCAATTTTCTTTGAACCTTTACTGGCAACGTCACTAACCTTATCTATCGTATCGCCTACCTTTGTGGCGTCCGATATAATCCTATTGGCATCCTGAACGGTATCAATAGCGCCAACACCCTGGCGCAATCTTGGCGGTTCAACCCCGACACGTTTCCAGAATGTATCAATAGCGCCTTGCGACCTGAAACCTAATGCGCCATCCGTAGCCATCGTCACCATGTTGTTGACGAAGTTATTCACCAAGTAGTTAGGATTCAATCCTAGTAACGCCCATGACTGTGCGTTCTTCAGCATGGTTGACATTCGTATGATTGCAGGATCAGGCTGAACATTGAACCACTTAGACGCCCAATTAGCCGTATCTTCCATGACCATGCCGTAGTATTGCGCTAACCACGCGTCTTCAGATACAGCGTTACCATCCTTGACAAAACTATCAAATACTTTAGACAGACTATCTTGGTTCAAAGTTCCATCGTCCAAAGACTTTATCAGTTCATCGTTACCAGATTTCCTGATTGCATCATCAATGCGATTGAACAATACATCCATCTTCGTAACGTCAGGCTTTGCACCAACCCTATCTTTGGCTGTCTTTCTAGCCGTATCCCTTAGCGCATCCAACATTTCATCCATACGCTTGGCGTCATCCAGCTTACCAAACAATGCACGTGATATGTTATCCAGCATCACACGTGACGTTTCGTTAGTTTTCCATATTTTCAGATGATTGTCTAACTTGCTTCCGATAGACTTCAATGCCATTGGCACAGCCGCGGCTTCTGGTGTTTCCAAAGAACGCATAGATAATATTTCTGCTAATTCATGTGGATTGTTGGCAAATGTCTTTGTGTATTTTACGATCAAATCAAAGTCGTACTTACCGTCAATCCTGGTATGTGTTCCAACCATATTGGCAATGTTACGATTGACTATATCAATTGATTCCAATGCACGTGCAGCAGGTGTTAGGTTAGTAAGATACAGGAAACCTTTCTTACCACCATACAGGCTACCCAATCCCCCCATAATCAATGCACCTGGCAATCCGAACAATCCACCACCAATCACAGCCGGTAGCGAACCGCCAGCAATAGCGCCGCCCAAATAGTTAGCTGCACCCTTCACGCCTGTTGGCGCTACGTATGGTTCAAATAGTTTGCTTTTACCTTCAGGCGTAAACCCGCCTACCCATTTACCTAGTTTACCTAGTTGTTGAGCCTGGCTTTCTGGCAATGCGCCCATTGCAATTCTTGTTTTCTTCAACAAGTCAACAGGACCTTTGGCAACATCAGCCGCTTGACCCAATGCCTTGTACGCATCACTCAAAAAACCAGCAGCCACGCCAAGTTTAGCCAATGCGCCAACACCTTTAGCGATACCAATACCTGCCAAGTTCAATGGATCGAATACGATATGACCCATCAAGTCGCGCATCTGTCCGCTAAAGCCTACCTGCGCTTGAATATCTTCGTATACCTTGTCAACATCTTCGCCACTACGTATCCTGGTATAAGCATCGTACAACAATTCTTCTTCCGTCCATGTGACTGTCTCTTGTTCTTTCAGTAAGTCAATCATCTGCTTATCAGCCACACGCGCAACGTCATACGCAAGATGTCCGGCTTTCCAGGCTGCGTCCAAATCTTCAAACGTCTTTACATCACCACCTGTAAGCAGACTAGCCGTACCAACGAACCGCTCAACGCCTTCCGCTAATATGTCCAGCTTATCGAATGCACCAGATAGCCAAGGAAACTTATCAGCAAGCGAACCCAATCCAGCACCCAATCCAGCGCCAGCAGCAATACCACCAGGACCACCAGGAATACCAGCGATACCACCAATAGCCGCACCTGCACTTTTAGGAGATGAGAATATCCCATACAAGGCGCGCTGCGTCCAAGGCAATGCATCCCATTCAGCCTGTGTCAATCCACCCGTAGTATAGTTTTGCTGTGTTACTGTTGGATATTCACTAGCCGTAACCTCTGGCAATTCTTCAGGTGGCGCGCCGAATGAACCCAAGAACTGTCTGGCTGGATCGTCCAACTGCAATGGCTTCCACTCTTCCCAATTCGCGCCATCGTTTGCAATCTCATACAGACCATACGCCTGTTCGATGAAGTTGACAAAGCTGTCATCCATCCAATCTGTGTACTGATTGTTCTGTATCTGATTGTAATAACTGGCTACATTGGAAGGCTGTAGCCAGTAGTCAGACTTTTGGTCGTATTGTTTTGCACCACCTTGGTAACTGTAATCGCTACTCTTATCCTGGTAGATTAAATCTTCTACAGCAGCCCTAACAGGATTTTGTTTTACGCTAGGTAGTACACGATTCTGCCATGCAGAATAGTTGTTTGCCACTTGTTAGGTTCTCCAGTTTACTAGCTGTCCCGTCCACATTGGCGCTACGTTATCGCCATCTACTTCCTCATCTTCCGGTATTCCTAGTGCGTCCTTGTATCCATCACGGCTCGCCCTTGGCTTACCGCCTGGCGTCTTGTAAACCTGTTGTTCTGGAATGTAGTATCGTCCTGACATACGCCCACTACCCATAGACGAACCACCGCCAGTGCGTCCACCAATCCAAGTAGGCTGTTGGTACTTCCAGTATGGCATTACCTGGTAAGGATCACCCCATCGTGGATTGCCTACGCCAGTAAGATTGCCTTGTTCGTCCTTCTGTCCGTAGAATGCAGCCAAGTATTGCGCCTGTTGTTCAGGTGTCCACGTCTCCTGATTCTGTTGTAGGTCGTACCAATAATCATAGTTTGGATTACCAGGCGTTCCACCACCAGTGTTGGTTGGCGCATATTGTGGCGCTTGTGGCGGTCCATACTGAACAGGATTTAGCGAAGGTATCCCTGGAATTGTTCCTGTAGGAACACCACCCGTACCAAGGTTGGTAGGTTGTGGTGGCGGCATCACAGGTTCAGGATTATTCTGCTGCCATCTAAGAAAGTATGGGTCAGGTTGTGGAATGTTCATTGGACCATACATAGAAAACCAAGGGTCTTGATTGTTTGAAAATCTTTGAACAGGCGGTTTATACGTTGATTGCGCCCCCTGTCCTGAATATCTAAACGGTCCGTTCTTGAATGGGTTATAAGGTTTCGTTGCCATTATTTACCTCCTATCGCAAAATCAATAATCCTGTTTATGCCACCTTCCGGTATCCCCTTTATCTGTTCTGGTCGCAAGTTTGCCGCCGCCAATCCTACAAAGGATCGCGCTAACGGTTTGTACCATGCGTACAACACTTCATCCATCACCTGTTTCACCTCAGCATCAGCGTATAGATAGGCATCTTCTGCATCTGCAATTGTTATCATCCCATCATACCTCCTTGCTGCATCATGGCTGCCATCATTTCATCTTGCGTAGGCTGTTGTTCCATTCCTGGTTGCGCACCACCAGCCATCTGCGCTTCACGTTGCATGGTAGCCGCTTGTGGTTGTGCTTGCGCTTGCTGTGCCTGCGCCATTTGCATCTGTTGTTGTTGCATTGCCATCTGTTCTTGCTGTGCCATCTTCTGAACGAACTGCTGGAACTGCAATTCGACAAATCGTTCACGCATTATCTGTTTGCGCATATCCTCAGGCTGTTCAATCTGCAACAATCCGCTCATAATCCATTCGTCACTCACAATTCCAGCCGCTTTCAGGCTAGTCGCTATGTTAGCAGCCTGCAATTTATCTTGCGGAAGTCTAACATCCAATGCCGTTTCTATATTGGTATCCGTACTCAGTTCAACACCGTCCAACATTCGTTCAATAGCTGAATTAGTACCAGCACCATCAGCCAAACGCTCCATACACTTCTCCATAGTCTGACTAAGCAGCCATTCTATGCGTCTTTGTGGCGTAATCAGTGGCAACCTGCCTGCCTGCGTCAATAATGCGTGTGTTGAGTAGGCTGCATTAGCGCCAACGGTCTGGCCACGTGCTGTTCGGTAGATTGTGCTGTCCTCAACCAAGGAATTAGCGATATTCATGCCTTCCATGACAGCCGGATCAATCAAATTGCGTGCCAATGACGACAATCCTTCGCCCTGGTCCAGGTTTATGACGTTGAACGGCTTGCTAAAGTCCACTTCAAGCTCTTTACCAGGCTGATTTCTGGTATATGCGAACAATGGACTGAAACCTACTGCGAAAATCAGCGTATATAAGGCGCTAAGTGTCAGGTTTTGCCTGTCCCACAGGCCAGACTTAGCCACACCGTACAAGAATGGCTGTCTTTGATAGCTGATTTTGCTAAATAGCTTCTGCGAACCGTCCGTAATAGCCGTTTCAATCGGTATAAATGGCAAATCGTGTTCAATATCTAAGACAACCTTGCCTTCATCCAACCAAACACAGTGCTTTTCCAAGTCCCACCACTCGTTATAAGTGATTTTGTCCTGGTCCTGCATGTCTTTTGTGGCTTTGATACCAGCCTGACCCCATTCACCAGCCACTTTCTTAGCGGTTGCCTCAACCCTGCGGTAGTGTGAAGTCAAACCAAGGTCATCAAAGTCTGTATAGCACTCATGCGGATTGAATGCCTTGAACATAAACGGACTTTTACTAGCTGCCCGTTTCGCCCTGCGTTCATACGCCTTGCCACGCTTCTTGAAATAGCCCACATAATCATTCATATCCGTGACAGCCAAGTGGCTTTCACCGTACAGCATGGCGCTGAATATCAAGTCATACAGTAGGCTAGTGCCTGCAATCTTGTTTGATTCAGTCCACAATGCCTGAACAAACTTTTCAATCTGGCTTTCGTCTCCTACCATGTTCTTTGCTTCCGGAACACGGAACTTAGGTTCAGTAGCAGACATTAGCTGGACAGCCGCCAAGAACTGATTGCGCGCATCAGGTGAAATAGTAATCTTTACGTTAGGCGCTTTCGCCTGTGTAGACGCTTTCTCAGCCCAATCAAGGAATGTCATCTGTTCAAGTTCGTCATACAATGCATCACGATCAGCATAGCGTGACTTTAACTCCTCAGCCTTCGACATAATAACTTCTATGCTATCTACCACCAATCACCTCCTCAGAATATCCCAATATCCATCGCTGGATGTCTCTTGTTGCGTAACTTGTTTTCTTCCACGCTTACGCCAGCTTCCACGTTAGTACATAAATATTTTAATGAGTCGACCGCATGGTCATCGGCGTCTGTGTCAACATCTTCTGGTCTGTTTGGATCAACCGGAATATTCTCCAACTGTTCAATCAGGTTCACACAGTTAGAGAAGATTATAATTCCAGGTAGTCCGTCAGGTTTACTAGACAATAGTCCATCTATCTTGCGCTTACCGGCAATGCGCTTGTTATCTGCTTTCGTCAAGGGAATACCATTGCGCATATATTCATCGGCGCTTGAACTGATTATACCCTCCATGTTCTTTTGCGTCCACATAGCCGGATCAGCATACGTCATGCCAATGAACTCATTCTCAAGCGTCATATCCTTGATACGTTCCGCCTGCTGTCTTATCGTCAACTGCTTGGCATACGCTTCCCGATAAATATAAATCCGTCTGGTATCTGGATCACGCGCAGCCCACAAGCAACACCAAGGTGCTGTGTAACCTTCGTCAATGCCACGCCACCGATACCAGTTGTCCGGTATCTGAAACGGCGATACAACGTGCTTGCTTGCATCGAACTGCGGAAACGCTTGGCCAGCGAACACGTCAAAGTCACCATCACGCCACGCCCGCCCAAGCTGCCCTGGTATGGCTTCCAAGTAATCAATATAATCTTTCGTAAGAAATGGATTGTCACGATACGTTGAAGGTATAAACGTAGTGTTATTCCCCAACATTACCCTGCCTTCAACCAGATACTTCTTGAACCAGCTATGTCCAATTCCACCAGGATTAGTTGTCAAGTAAATTCTAGGACGCCAGTCAGCCCTACTTGTTCTTACACTGCCCCTGAACTTTTCAATCTTGTCGTACCCAATCTGTGTGGCTTCTTCAATGCCAACCACTTCGTATTCGATACCAATATACTTTTCAATGTCAGCTTCGTTCTGATAACCACCTATCAATATCCTACTTCCATTCGGAAACGTAACCTTCCCCTGACTTGGCGTGTAATCGTACTTTATCCCGTGAAACACACGCCTTACCAAGTCATCCAAACTTTCACTAGCAGACATCTTCGTCTTGCGCAAGAACAACGCCTTCAATCCTGGCGCCCTTTGACAATCATCCAATCCTAACTGTGCCATTGTCGTATGGCTTTTACCAGGACCACGCGCACCACCTAGACCTATCCAGAACGGACCATCATCCACATCCGCTAATCTAGCTTGCGTGTGGTACTTCATCTGCCAAGGCAACGGCGCATAATCAGCCTTCACAAAAGTGGCTATCTGTTCCTTCGGCATCCCCGCTTCTGCTGCCTGCTTCACCAATTCCAACAACGCCGCCTTCGTCTTCTCCTGTTCCGCTTTGCTAACTCTTGCCATTACACATTACCCCATTGTTCTGCCATTGCTTTCGCTATGCCTTCAAACGTTCGTGACCTGTTCTTCCATCTGTCCTTACCAGGCGGCATTCTGTGTATTCTGTTTTCACGCCCATCAACCATATCAGTTGGTATTAGTTTCGGTAAGTTCTTCAACCATAAACACGTTGCCTTTGTCTCACCATGTCCAAACATATAAGGCTGAATAATCTGATCCGGTTTACGCCACTTCGTAGACATTATGCTTATTGGATTTTCTATCGCTATCTTTTCTATATCTGCATTCGCAAGCATCATAAAGAAATCAATTGCCTCCTGCTGCCTGCTATCAAGTTTCTTTTCTGCAAAGTATCGCGCACCACTAACCGCTAAATGCGTACACGGCGGATGCGCTATCATTATGTCCCATCCATCACCTATCACATCTCTTATATCCCCCTGATAATGCGGCCCTTCTACTTCCGTTGCCAACAAGTCGCAACTCATCGCTTCATGTCCTGACGCCAGAAACGCATCACGCACCCTACCAGAAAATTCACATGCAACTAATACCTTCACGCTACCACCTGCCTTTCCACTACCTTATGCGTATAACCTAAATGCATTATACATTATTCAAATGCAGATTCAGTATTCAATATTCAGTATTCAATATTCATGCTATATAAACCTTCTCCTGACTAACTCCTGACTTACTCTTGCGTAACTCTTGACTTACTCCAGACTTACTCCGGACAAAGGAATATGCAATCATTACCATTACTGCAATTATATATTTCATTACCGTAATCATTCATTTCTACAGTAAAAAAATTTTCCGCAACACACCTTCATTCACCATCTTCAAAAGCCTACCACGTCATTCACTCTCAAGCACAACAGCTAGCAACCACACCAACAGCACCACCAACAAGCTGCTTATGATTTCGTTCGACATCGTATCATCCTTCCATCTCATCTTATCTATTCTTATCTCTTCTCTTCTCTTCTTATCTTATCTATAGCACTACTTAGCAACCTACCTAGCCAACTACATAGCAACCTACGTAGCACCAATCCATTTCTTCTTTCCTCTTCTCTTTATCTTATTCTTCTCTTCTCTTCTCTTCTCTTCTCTAGAAGCGTGAGTCACTCGTGACACCCTTTACCCTGTCACCCGTGACACCTGCGTGACACCATCAGCCTGTTATCCATATCTGTGAAGTGCAAAAATTTTCGCGAGAATGTACCCATGGGGAACAATGCAGCACCCTAAAAAGCCAACTACCCTAGTCATTGTGTCGCTCCTACATTTTTACATATACACTACACATCTACAATCCATTCTAAGGCATCTATTTGGCGTTCTAAGGCGTGTTATAGGCGTTTTATGGACGGCCGTTCCTATTTTCTCTTTTGTCCACCATAGACGTATTTATGCCAATCTGGCCGGCTGAACGTCTCTTCTCTTACCTGGCGTACTGGTGTCTTTGATTGTTTGCTTTCAGGTATTCCACTTTCGATTATATCGATTGCAGTACGAAAATCACGCAGTTCAATCCAATCATGGCATTTGTTACATAGCGTTATTAGGTTATCGTCATCGTCCTGGCCGCCAATGGCACGCGGCACTATGTGATGAGCTGATAATCCAGTATGCGTTCTGTGATGCTTCTTGCATCGCTGGCATGTAAACTTATCGCGTTCGATTATTCTGTTCCTGGTATCACGCCACATATTGACGTTCATCGTAGTGTATTCCTTTTTTGCGTATACTGTTTTATGCCAATCTTTCATGCCAACCTCCTATCAACTGGTATGACCAGTTCTATCAAAACCTATCAACTGCCACTATCACTATCCATTTCATCCACTATCACGCTATCAACCACATCTACCAGTGCCGGCACTTCCACCTTGCCATAAACCTCTGTAAGCACATCATCCAATGCGCGCACGGCCACGCTAGCCATTACTTCCACTTGTGTTTTGTCAGGAGCACGCAAGCCAACGCGATCAAGTATGTCCTTAGCTGCAGACTGGCGAAGCTTCTTATCATGTGACTTCAAATCGTCAACCATAACCCTTACCGCATCCATCGTTGCTTCCTGCAATGCCATGCTAGCTTGCAATAGTCTATCGTGTCGCAATTCCATAGCTAAGCTTTCCAGTTCGCTTTTGTTAGGCAATCGCCATAACCACGTGTTGGAAAGTCCTACTTCTTTCAGTGCTGCTTCATTGGTAGGAAGCATAGAACGATAATAGATAAAAGCATGTTGGTCAGGGTCTATGGATTTTATATAGGTTAGTTGTGACTGGAGTTCGCTTTGCATAGTTGTACAATCTTTCGCGATTATAAGATAAATGTCATACAAATTACATAAAAGAGATACGCGGATTATATCATGCTAGTATCAATTTCCATCGTCAATAAGTTCTATGACAGCGCGGATGTATGCCTTGTGCCATTGTAACAGCTGGCCCGCTTGCAGGCTGCACGTTTCCTGCAAGCGTAACACTAGCATGATTGCTCCGTCAACGTTAGTCTTGATTGACCAAATTTCACCGTCAATTTCAACGGCTCTTACCTTGTTAGTTGTGTTATCCATACCAGTATTATACCAGTGCAAGCATAACTAGAACACAGGATTAATAACTAGAACGTAGAATAATAGTTAGATTAATGAGGCTGAAAGTACTTGACAAGCATAGACAATAGTGTATAATCTAAGCATACCACAAACAACAGAACAGAAGAGAGGCAGCATGAAACTAATCATAGTCTTGATAGCCTTAATCATAATCGCAAGCACGCCACAACCATTCCGAATCGTTGCTTGCCTGGTATTTATAGCCGCAGGTATCGCGGCAATAGTAAAGTAAAGGATGTGTGAGATGACTAACAGAATTAATCAATCAGACTTAGAAGCAACAGTAAACCGTATCAACCGCGCGACTGGCAACAAACTTGAAGCAGTAACACGCGGCGACGATGGTAAGCGCACCTACAATATCGGAACATATGTAATCAGCTATGCTTACGGCGGTTGCAAATTAGAGCAAATTGTATCCGACGGCGGCGGCATTCGATCTATCACAAGCGGTTACGTTTCGAAGCGTGAATTGTACTATCAGATGCAAGCATTCTTAGCAGGCATTGACGCAATCAAATCATAACCCCCCTATCCCGAGCCTGGCGGGTAAACCAGGCGGAAAGGTATCATCATGAAAGCAAAGGAACTTATGAAAGTAAAAACCGTTATTGCTTCCTGGTCTTGGGGCAAAGAGATTGTAAATAGTTGGGCTTATGTAACCGACAACCATGATGGTACTTATCAGGTACATTATGATGACGGTGAAACATACGACAACTCAATGACATTCAATCTATCCGACCGTGCATTTCACTTCTCATAAACAACTTGACAACGATTGTGTGGTATGCTACAATAAGGCATACCACACAGAAAGGAAACTAATCACATGACAAAAGCAATCCGAACTAAACCGAAGGCTATCACTATCTATATAACGGATAGCCAATACAATCAATTGCAAGAACTGATCGCCTATTATTCACAAGGCGCGTCAAATGCTGGACTATCAAGCGTCATCCGATATGCAATTAATATGCTATATCACAGTATGCTAAAGGAACTGACACAGAAAGGCAAGTGACACATGTACATGGTGGTAACGTCCGAACTACTGACAGTCTACAATCAGGATAACGAAGAAGTTTACATGACAAGACTGACCAGCAGGATGAAATATAACATTGTCAATCTGACCAGGCGCGATGACTTCCAGACACGTGTACACTTTGGATGTAACCTGTTTCTAACGATCAGACGGATAGCATACAAGCCTTATGAGTTGGACCTATCCGAACACACAGGAATCAATACAAGAATATGGATGGATGTAATCAGAAAGGATAAGTAACATGAACGCAGGCAATTTTATTATCGGCTGCATCTTGGCAGCGTGTGCGCTGGTAGTTATGGTCGTGCTTATGCTTGAACCAGCAGGCCGCGCAATGTTTGTTCAAGCATACCTTGACTGGCTGGCTACCGCCGCCGTCCTAATAGTCTGCATAACCTTAGGACTTGCATCACTAATCAAATGGAGTTGATCCGATGGCTAAACTAATTGACTGGATAAGAGAAGAGACTGACGAAGAAGTAACCGCCGTTATCTTTGGCGAGGTATATGCCTACAGATATCTTGAAGATAAGCACCCGCCGGCTGGCGTAGTTATGACACTTGAAGAAGCTATGCCTTGGCTTAAAAAAGAGTTCGACGATGGCTATGGTTCGCCGGAATGCCCACCGATGGCAGCATACACTGAGAACTGGATTGTATCTGTGTATCAATACGATGGCAGCACAAGTTCATTCACTATCAGACGTAATCCTATCAATGGCATCAAGCCTTGTATGCCTGGAGGTTGACATGGACGGAATAGAATACACCACATGGCATGACCAGAAGCCGAGCCATAATCCGAAGCCGGATAACCTGATGGAGCTAGAGTATCAGATGCAGAAAGGGTGGTTGGACTACGATCACCTGATTGAGAAGCGTTACGACTGGTACGCAGGCATCACAACCGATGAAGTAACGCATGAGATGATTGACAAGCAGCGCGCCGAAGCAGTCCGATGTCAACAGGCGTACTATGATGCATGGAGGCAGGCGAATGAGTGACATTATCAGAATGGAAATGGCTGAAATGATAGGCGATGATTGGCTGTTAGGACATGGATTATTAGAGCCGTTGTCATTCGACAACCTATCTGATGTTCACCAATTTACCAAAGGAAACAACTGCGCATTATGCTTTGGAATACTTACTAAGCGTTTTAACCATGATACCGGCAAGTACAATGCCTATTGTCCTGAATGTGACAGTCTCATCTATTCGCACAACCATATCAGTAGGAAAAGAGTAGAAGAAATTCAAGAAGTAAACCAGACTGCTACATACCAGCGCAAAGGCGAAGAGTTAGAACGCAGAACTGAACAACAAATATTAGATGAGTTAGGTTTCTAGAAAGGAAACAATCCGATGGCTACAAATGCAATCACACCCTACCAGCAACTAAAGAAAATGATTTCAACTGAAGAAATCAAGAATAGATTTCAAGAAGTATTAGGTCAGAAGGCACAGGGTTTCTTGACATCAGTATTAAACACTGTTTACCTGAATGACAACCTATCGCAGGCGGATCCGAACAGTATTATGACAAGCGCACTAACCGCCGCCGCCTTGGACCTGCCAGTAGACCCGAACCTTGGGTTCTCCTGGATCATTCCTTACAATGTCAAAGGTCAGAAGGTGGCACGCTTTCAACTTGGATACCGAGGCTACATTCAATTAGCGTTACGCTCGGGACAATATGAGACTATCAACGTGGTTGAAATCTACGAAGGCGAAGAGATAAAAGAGGATAGACTGACAGGCAAGGTAATCTTAAATGGCAAGCGTGTATCCGATCAAGTCAAAGGATATGTTGCATACTTCCGGTTACTGAATGGGTTCGAGAAGTACCTGCTTAAATACAAGAGTGAGATTGAAGCACATGCCAAGAAATATTCAAAATCTTGGGGTAATCAGTCATCACCCTGGACATCAGACTTTGACAAGATGGCAAAGAAAACCGTACTGAAAGAACTGATTAGCAAGTATGGGATCATGTCAATTCAGATGCAGACTGCTATCGAACATGACAAAGAACCTGAAGAACAAGAAGAAAGCATTGACCTATCCGATGTCATAGATGCAAGGTCAAGAGATGTAGAACAAGAGCAACAGTCATTCAATGCGGTTGCTACCCTTGTATCTGAGGGCATCTGTGATAATGAATTTGCTGCCACTGGTTTACTGAACTCGCATGTTCCAGACGAGTTGAAATCTAACCGTGATGCACTAATCAAGTGGGGCAAGATGTACCGAGCATGGCGCGACATGGGCGACAAGCCCGACGATGCTGCAAGCAAGGCGTCCGAGGGATTAGTAGCACAATAGACTACTTCGGGGGCTGCGCATCCGACAAAACACGCGGCATGTTCTCTCCTCCTTACGGTTCAGCCCGCGTGGTACGGGCTGGACCAAAGGGAGAACACACAAACGAAAGGGATAAAGAAGATGGAATGGAATGAGTTAGTAAACACAAAAACAGGAACCGTACTACAACATGGTAAACATTCTGGCATTGAATACTACATAGTGTGTGGACCTGTATCCGTTGTCGCATACATCCGCATACCGGAAGGTAGTCCGTACCTTGATTCTGAATACGATGATGTTGGTCTTGATGTGCATGGTGGACTGACTTACAAGGGAACAAAATGGTGGGAAGGTGAAGTAGAAGGTAGCACAGGAAGCCTATACTTTGGTTGGGACTATAGTCACTGGCAAGATAGACCATTTTATGATGAGATGTTTAGAAACAATCGCGAAATTGAATGGACTGATGACCTTGTGTTACCAGAAGTATTAGAAGCATGTGAAGAATTTGCAAGGATGCAAACCGATGAACAAGAAGTGTCCGCACTGTGACAAGGCAATAGACTATCAGGACAACCACGAACTAGCTATAAACTGTCCACATTGCAACGGACTGATCGAAGTGGACAGACTAGGCATCGGCATCATGTTTGTCCGTGCTTACCAGCAGGTGGTGTACATGCACAAGATACCAGAACTGTTCTGGAAGCAAGCGGAACGCCAGTTCGCTGGCGATCCGTTTACCAAACTAATCTATGATAAGGAGACAAGATGAAAGACATATTAGACTTGCAAGTATTACATGACCTAAGCGTTGCGTTGTTGCGCATCATGCAATCGGAAGGAACGTCAGCACACACAAGTTACATTGATGAAGTTGACTACGTTGACGCACCAGAAGGTAAATGCTATCGCATCACAATCAACTTAGAACTTGTAGACGAAGGAGATAGGACATGAAACGACTAATCATTATCATCTTGGTTGTACTGGCAATCACATTTGTAATGACATTCGATGTCATGGCAGGTGGTGACAAACAGCGCGGCGACAAGGGACAAGGCAGCGTGAACCAGCACTTTGTCATGCCACCTTGGTGGGCAATGAACTAGGAATTACGAGTTTATTCCGAGATTACGCTGCGGCGCATGGTACACAAGGCGGCTGCACTCCTACTGCTGATCCATGCGCAACTAGACGGACCGCCACCAAGGACAGGATGCGAATTCCCCCGCAGCGAATGACCAGGCACGCGTAGAGGCGTATGCCCCGCACCTGGCAAACACGCGAACCGTAAGCGGCAGTACGGTATGCGCAAAATCATCTTCTTGTTTTGGGACGACTGCCGCAGATGATAATAGCCTGGGTGTAGCGCATCCTAACCGATGTGCGCCCGTCGGGTAACGGACATCCAGGCATCAGATTGGAGGAGCGATGGAAGGCAGAATAGTAAGAGTTAAGTTGACAGGTAACGCATACTATCCAAAATTCGAGATTATAAGAGACTTCAAACGGCGTGAGTATTGGGCAAACGAGACGAGAATAAAAATGCTTAATACCCTATTCGCATCGCACAAAGGAAAAACATTTGTTGACTTTAAGAACAGCGCGGTTGAAATATACGTACCGAAACGCAATCACACAGACGAAACGGCAATCAATCCGTGTTAGCGCAACAGTGTACACCAGTACACATTGACGCGACGGAATGATACTTGTTTCGGAATTAGTATAAATGATTACCAATCGTGAAAGGATGAGCAACATGAATGATCCTAAAGTAATAGAGCCATTGGCAGAATATGCACACAAAGCATGGTCTGGATGGATGCGGTATCTATTCAACGAGGCAACAGATAATCCAGACGGAACAGTAACAGTACCAGAATGGGCGGTATCTAGGTGGAAGCGTCAAATGCATACAGACTACGCGGACTTGCCTGAAACAGAAAAGGAAAGCAATAGAGTTGAAGCTGAAATGATTGTAACAACCATTGGTAATATCAAGAGAATTGCGGCAGAAGAGTTTGTAAAAAGAGTTGAGGGTATTGATCCTAATTGTCTCACGGTTGAGAGAAGAGGCGATAAATGGATTATAGGAAATGACAAAGATAACAAGAAAGGATGAGTAACATGGAGCAAATCAAAGAGTGTCCGTATTGTGGATCGGCGATAGCGGTAGTGTTTGAGAACATAGCGTATAAAGAATTTGTTGGCTACGTAAAGTGCGATTGTGGCGCAACCGGTCCAGACGGACGGTCGGAAGAAGACGCCATCCTCCTCTGGTGGCGATAGACATTGATTGTCCCGTGCATGGACTAAACGCCAACACGAACGACAAGGCACAGCCATGATCCTATTCACCTGCATCGCTGGCGTGTTGTTGTTCGCAATTTATTTTGCAATCTGCTATGCGTTAGGTATGATTGCAGATACGATGACCGGCGTACCGATGGATACGCACAAGGAAGGATAAGAGATGGAAGACCAAGAAATAAAAGTTTTGCTAGATGACATTGCTAAAATTGTAGCGACGTTCATGGGTTTCAACAGTGTATATCATTATGTAGCACATTATACGGATAATGATGGTAAGCAATTTGAACTTACTCTTATATTCAAGCAAGTTGAGGATGAGCCATGAAAATTTGGATAGTGACACAACTTTGGAAGATAAACTACATCCGCCATCGCTGGTGTTGGGCTTATGCAGTCGGATGGGCGTTTGGTGGAGACGGAGGTTTTCTTATGCGAGTTGATCCGCAGTGTGACTACTGCGGCAATTGCAAGGATGCAGAAGAGGTGACGCCATGAAAATCGAAACGGAAGATGAGTACAGGCAGGCGCTGAAACATAAAAACAAGCTTATGCCTAAATGGGAAAAACTGGATGCCAAGCTTGATGTGATATGTCTTGCTATTCAAAGATACGAATTTGAACACCATACAATTCCAATGGACAAGCCTAGCCTGTGGACGCGGATCAAGTTTCGCCTCGGCCAGCGGTTCGGTTGGCTGGGATGGTAAAGGAGCAAACCAATGATCGACACAGAAGAAATACGCAAGGCAATAAACAACAAAGAGTATTGGAAGTACGCTAATGATTTCGTTATTCTTCAGCTATGCAATGAAATTGATAGGTTGCGCGCAAGTACCAGCTTATCGTGGCCCGATACGTGGCCTGAGACATATCAGCAATGCACTTGTGGCACTACGCAAGTTTGCCCGTTGCATCAAAACAGTTTGACCCCACCTTATTAGAGAAAGGATAAAAGAGATGAGTACAGAATGGACATTTGTTGAAGATGTATTACCACCGCCCGACGAAGATGTTGTGGTAACGGACGGAGACGAAGTGTCGCTTGCCAGGAGAACAGACAACGGTGAATGGGAGTTCGTTTATCCTGACGATGTATTGACGTTCGCGCCAATATTTGCTTGGTTCAGGATACCGATATTGCCTAACAACATGGACTACATCGTATGGAAAGATAAAAGATACGGACATCGATAACATGGACAACAAACTGGAGTACACAACAGTTGGCGAGCTGATTGACAAGCTCTCAAAGTTTGATCGTGACCTGCCGGTTGCCACATGTGATGCGCTACCGACACGGATAGACGTTAGACGAGAGAGGCTTGGTGTAAACTCTGGCGAGTATAGATGGACAGCTCGGGAAGATGACATTCTTGATGATCCAGTTTTTTGGAAAGAATATACAAACATAATAGATTGCGTGGTTATTTGCTGAACTGGATGTTAGGTTAATCCTAACGTGTGGTACACATGACGCCGCTATCATGCGCAAAGAATAGGAGAATTAATACATGACAGTCACAACTAGAAAAAATTGCTATTGCTATACCTGCGACAAATATTTCCACTATCTTGGCATCAATCGTCACCGCTCCATGCACAGAGACAGGAAAGAGGATTGCATCATCATGTACACACATGGAGATACAAAGACATTTAGATTTTCTAAGTTACAAGTTGCATCCAATGACGAAGTAGAAAGAAGGTTTATATGAAAGTTATAAAAATTATTACAGTGATATTTATAACTTTCATATACATATTGGCATTATGGGCAGCTGTAATTATTGAAAAGGCCCCGCATATTGTTGCACTGGGTGTTCTAACAGCAATTTTAATTCTCACTATTCAATCTATTATCGAAAGTATGTAAGACTAAATCAGTCACAAAGTTGCATCCTGTGTCACGTAGTCATCACAATGCGACACTTGCGTGACACAAACTATACTGCGATAGTACCCGCACAAGAGATTAGCGAATGAAAGGATTGACATGGTAATAATTGACCACGATATGTACTGTAACAACTGCAAGAAGATAACCAGCCACATTGTTACTATGATGACAATGCGCACACTTGATGGCACAACTACTGAATGCGTGGAATGTGGATTGTACACGGCACGCTTAGATAGCATACCAGACTACAAGAAGATACTGAAATCATCAGATGTTCCAGACGAATGGAAAGCGGTTGACGATATGCTTCCTGGTATCGTTGGCGAAATCGGTTCGCTAAAAATTATACACAGCGAATGAAAGGACAAGCCATGAAGAAACTGATCGCACTAATCGTTATTATCCTGTGCCTGCTGCATACCATTCCGGCAATGGCAGTGGCAAGCGACGAAGGACCAAGGATGTTCACCATCTACCTGCCACTGGTGGAAGCAAGGTATAGACTCGATGTTGACTAACCTGATGGAAATAATCTATATGGTTGCGCTGGTGGCAGCCTGCGTGCTGATGGCATTACCACAAAAGGATTGACACGGCGCATGGATTGTGGTAAGATAGATGTGCTTAGGTTAGTTTGTGAATGATCGGAGGCAATCGCCCGCTTCTCTACTAACTAGCCTAAGCACCTAGCCGATCAAGTAGAAAGCGGGCGAATGCTTTAAGGAGGCTTATGGCATCCAGAAGAATGATAGCAAGTGACATCTTTGAAGATGAGTTTGTAGGTAACTTGTCTTACTTCGAAAGACTACTTTGGATAGGTATGATTACATCGGTGGCAGACGATCAAGGCAGACTTATGGATAATCCTGCTCTAATAAGAGCTAAAGTATTCCTGTTCGATAATGTTTCCGATAAAGAAGTAGAAGCTGCACTACACAAACTGAACGTAGCCAACAAGATAGTGCGCTATGTAGACGGCACAAAGAAACTGATACAAATTATTAAATGGTGGAAGTATCAATCGCCATCTTGGTCAAATCCTTCAAAGCATATTGCGCCAAAAGGATGGATTGACCGCGCAAAGTATCACGCACAAGGAAATAAGATACTAACTTTCAATTGGGATAAGGATGGTGGCTATATAGATGACTATGTAGCAGGCTATGTACCTAAACTAGATAGTGCTATAGATGAGAAGAGAGAAGAAGAGATAAGACAAGATGAGAATAGACAAGATGAAGAGGAAGAAGAAGTAAGTAATGAACCGTTCCGAATCCTGTTCGATGCGTTCCTGGAAGCGTCCGGCATTAGCGAGCTTATGTTGGTAGGACACAAAGCAGTCGATGAGATTACAGGCAAGTGGATACCAAGTGGCGTCACGCCAGATGAAGTCAAAGGCGCGGTCAAAGCATTGCAAGACAAAGGCTACAACATTACAGGACCGTGGTCAGTGACCAACACGATCAACATGATACGCAGTGGCAAGAAAGGTAGCGCCAACAAACCACTATCTGAGCGGTACAAACTACCTGACGATTATGACGATGAGGAGGAGTACGAGGACGATGACGAACCCGAAGTGGACACCAAGTGGACTACGTTCCTTGAACAACACGTGAAGGATATTCGCTGGCGTAACCTGCTGGTGTACGGTGGTCACGATAGCGATGGCAAGGTGGTGATACACGTTCCCGAGAAGGAACTACCTGAGGCGAAGTCACGCTTTGGCAGCACGCTTGGCAGATACTATCTTGATGGCGTGGTGTTGGCAGGTGTCACATGAAGTGCAAGGTAGCGCAACGATTGGCAATGAAGTGGTACGCCACATCGGATGACAGCGACAAGCAGGCGTACATCGAACACCGCAAGAAGTGTGCAGATTGCAGGCTGATGATGCACAAGGCAAACAAGATGGCAGCATTCATAACTTACAACGAGGAGGCATGGAATGTCGTACTACAAGAGGCTGAGGAAGATGATAAGGCAAGAGCGTGAAGGCGAACTGATTGTGTACCACTGTCCGCGTTGCATGGCAATGCGATTGCATCACAGACGCACAGGCGCTGGCATGGAATACCTGACCTGCTTGTATTGCAATACAATCTTGGAGTTTGTGCTGTGAAGATAAACACATGTGCAATCTGCGGAAAAGAATACGACATGCACATGTCGGACGGAAGAAAGATAATCGGCATACGTCCACGGTATTGCAGTGATGCGTGTCGACGCAAAGGAAAGAGCCAGAAGGAACTAGAACGCCAGGCTAAACAAAAAGGTGCGCCACGAGAGGCGGTGCAAATACAAACACAAAGCTATGATAAAACCAGGACGAACACATACTACATGCAATATTACATGGGTCCATTGGCAGGCTTGCAGTGCTTCGGCTGTCCGTTCATCGGAGAAGAATGCAGGAACATGATATACCCGATGTGCAGACCCATGAACCCAAGGCACAACGAATACCTACGCGTTGTGCGTGAATGCCAGGACAGATACTATTTTGTCTAGGCAAGGAGTTGAGATGAGTCATCTTGAAGATACATTAGCCTACCACTTGAAAGCACTAGGCGCACCAGAACCAGAACGCGAATACAAGTTCCATCCATCGCGCAAGTGGCGGTTCGACTTTGCTTATCCTGATGATATGTTAGGTATCGAGTGCGAAGGTGGAGTGTATTCAAGAGGCAGGCATGTTCGAGGTGAAGGATACGAAGGCGACCTTGACAAGTACAATGCCGCATCACTGTTAGGCTGGCGTATTCTAAGATACACAGCCAAGAAGATTGAGAGTGGTGAGGCGGCGCAAGAGATTATAGACGCAAGAAAGGTGAAAGTGTAGGATGGATGAAAACAAGATTACAGTGTTAGCAATCGCATTCATAGCGATGGCAGTGATTGCACTAATCGAAGCATACATAGTCAGAGATTACAAATTCAAGTTTCTAGATATGAGCTATCAGATTAGATTGCTTGAACGCGAACTTAAGAACTACAGGAATCCTGACGCTATAAGAAAGGAAATGGAAGAGATAGAAAAAATGATTATAGATTCTCTTAGAGAGGTTTACGGAAATGGAGACGACGATGGATGACTTCATCGAACTGCCACACCCGATGGACACCTACGCCTTGACGACCAAGGCGCTGAACATCTACGATGCGCCAAGACTAGGCTCTAAGATGATAGGCGTAGTGCCTGATATAACGCGTGTGCCAGTGGTCGGCTTCAAGATTTCGCAGGAAGCTGGCAAGATATTCATGAGCATAGGCGGGTATCCTGAGCAGTGGATTACAGCCTATCACAACGGCAAGATGAATGTTCGATATTTGATAGGAGAGTGACGAATGAGTACTGACAAAATAATTTATAAAGGTGCGAATTTTGCTGACATGCTGACAATATTATTCATCTACCTGAAGATGACAGGGCAGATAGATTGGTCGTGGTGGTTAGTTCTTTTGCCATTATGGCTACCGGCTTTCATAAATGCTTTTGTTGAAGCTATTAAAAACCACAAGGAGCGTGACGAATGACAGAAACATTATTAGGAGTAGACGTATCACATTGGCAAGGCGTCATGGATTGGCGCAAGGCAAAGAACGCAGGCGTTCAGTTCGCATTCATCAAGGCAACAGAAGGATCAACCTACACTGATCCACAATTCATGGCTAATGTGAATGGATGCAAGATGCAAGATATACCTTATGCAATCTACCACTTCTGGCGTCCATTAGTTTCACCAGAAAATCAGTTCACAAATATTAGCAAGGCATATCATCAGGCGTATAAACAACCAATCGTACTTGACGTTGAGGATACTGCTGGACTGACACCAAAACAGAACATGCAATCACTGGCTATGTTGGTGCAATTGGTTATAGAAAATACAGGCAAACTTCCAACCATCTACACAAGCAAAGAGAAGTGGAACAGAATTGATCCATACCATAGGTGGGAGGAACTGCCATTATGGGTTGCTAACTATGGCGTAGACGAACCAGCGTTACCGCGTGATTGGAAGTATTGGTTTGCATGGCAGTACACTAGCACAGGCGATGGCGCAAAGTATGGTGCGCAATCCAAGTTCATTGACCTGAACTACGTCAAGCCTGCATACCTGGTCGTCTACGGCATCGGACAAGCGCAGCCTGAACCACAGCCACAGCCACAGCCTGCAATGCCTGAGATACTAAACGAGATTATTATAAACGGCGTCAAGTATACGGGAGAGATGAAGCGATGAGATGGCAGAACGTATCAAGAGAAGAACTAGAAGTAATTGCATCAAGGTTCTATGATGCACTAGACAAAATATCCTGCAAGCCTGCAAAGGATGGCGACTACGAAGGCGCGTATTGGGACATCGTGCTTGAAGCAGACGCCGCATTATATCCAGATGAATATTCACGAAAGGGAAACGAAGATGGCATGGGTAAGAAGAATCAAGATAGTTGATGCTGATGAACTGACCAGCAAAATGAATAAGATTATGCAGTCGTGGGATGATACAGGCGTTGATAACGTAGCCTACGCATTCACCGAACTTGCGCAGGAGATTGGACTGCCACCTGACCAGGTGCTAACAGAGAGACAGTATAAACTACTGAAGAAGCAAGGCATGATATGAAAACTCGTGACGCCGTGAAGATTGCCGTTGAGATTATGGAAGCAGAACTGAATAAAGTTGCCGTTGATATTAATATCGTCAGGTTTTCAGGCACAGGAGAGGCTTATATCCTGAAGTTGCAAGACCGTTACGATGAAATAGCAGACGCGATCAAGACGTTGCAGGAATTACCGGAGGCAGTGCTATGACCTATAGCGACTGGTACAGGATACAGCTTCGCTACAGCGACACGATACTAAAGTGGTCGTGGAAGCGTATGCTTTACATGACACAAGAAGTGTGGCACAGATAATCAGGATCGCTTAGCCTTCTTCCTGACACACCTCAGCACCCACCTACGAACAAAGCGCCGTCGCCTCCAAGCCTCGGCGCTTCTCATTTCGCCAGCCTGTACACGTAGCGTATCCTACCTTCTACCACCATCTTGCGCCGCGTTATCTTGCCTGCCCTACACGCAGCAAGCAATCTCTTACCCATAATATCAGGCGTTATCCCCTCAGCCTCAGCCAGTTCTTCCGGCGTGTACTCACCTGGTTCACGCTTAGGACCATTCACCACAGCCAGCAGGTCCAGCATCAATTCATCTACAGTTGGTTTGTCCATAGTGCCACTCCCAAAACTTGCTAGTGATTTCGCCTGCTATCGTAGGCCAGAACTCATCATCCCCTTCGCCAATGATCGTATACCATGATTGAAGGAAGTGTTGTAGTTCATGCGCGAACACACCCGCACCATAGCCATCCTTATACAAGTGAATGTCGCCAGCGTGCTTAGTCAGTATAGTCGGTTCGTGATAGATGTCCTTGTAGTCTATTCTTACGTCCTTACCATGCCAGTATCCGAAAATATCATCTTGACATACAGCCCTTCGCATCTCTTCGATTGTAGGCCAGATTAACACGCGGATAAATCTATCGCCATCAAAATAGAAACGCTTTACAGTTGGTTTGTCCATACATTCTTCACAGTCTGAGATAGTTTCTCAATCATCTTTTTCTCACCGACAATACTTCCATTGTCAATCAGAAATATTATCATGCCAATGTCGCTGATCCTGTTAGGGTTCAGCTTGACTCCATAGCTTGTCATCGTCTGCCAGGCTGGTAATACCAATGCCCTTACAGGATAGTTGTCATGGCTGTCAGCGTGCTTATGCACATGGCTTCTAACCAATAGTCCAGGTGGCTTCTGTCCAAGCAAACTGTAATTCATAAATGCATCAGCAGCCAGCTTGTTCGCGGCGTTAGCAGCATTCCAAGGTAGTGTACCCATGGTTGTGTGATGTGTTACATCTATCCGCAATCCTTCCAGCACACCACGATAGTGATACCATGATGCAGTACCACTTTCCTTGTTGCGTATAACCGTAGTTCCTATTATGTCATCGGCTACAAGTTCTTCCATGTTCGCATTCGTACCAACATGCGCCTCAGTTCCCCTAATGACTAGCACCTGGTCGGCTACTTCCAATCCAGGTGCTAAGGTGTCTATCGTCATGTTGGCTATCGTTGCAGGATTTCCGGTTATGTACTGGTAACTTCTTTGCTTATTGTCCTTGTCTACCATGTCCCCGTTGATTATCCAAGTTACTTTACTAGCTTCTTCTGTGAATGCTTTGGCCTCCTGCCAGCACTCGTTCCAGAATGCCCACATCCAGCGTTGTGTTTTGTTAGGCGTGTACGTACCGCCGTCGTCCAAGGTTACACGTGACGTGCAAAGCCCCACCGTACTATTCGTATGGTGGTCGCCCGTTAGGATTAATGCTTCCATGCGCCCTATGTTCTCCTATTCACGGTATGAATATCTGCGTACCTGTTGGTATTGGCATCACTGTAAATGGTGGTGTCAGTGGAATTGGAGGCCACCATATCACGCAATCAGCGCACATCGTTGGCGTCAATGCGATGGGTGGTAGCCAGCATCTTGATACTTTCTTTATGCCCCACGGCCTGATGAAGTAAGTAACGCACTCGTAATCTATACTATTCTGTATAGGATACACAATCGGTATAGGCGTTGCAGTGTTTTCAGGCATAGGCGTGTTTTCAATGGTTATTAAAACTGTTGGCGTAGCCGTAACCGTTACAGGTGGTTCATACGGCGTTGCCGTATAGCCTATGGTTGGCTGTATCGGCGTAGGCACAACCTTAGTTGGCGTGGCGCTAGGTACAATCGTTGCCGTTATCCTGGTAGGCCAGTAGCCAGTAGCGGTTGGCGTTGGTGGTGGATAAGGTTTATAGATACCCTCCCCTATCCACCATGCTACCAACAACACCACTAAAATTATCCAGAAGACAACGATAACTCTATGCTTATATCCTCGTCTCATGCCTGCCATGATCGCTCGTTTGGCTTAGGCAGTATCATGTAAACAGTTTGGTTTGCCATGATCGCAGCCAGTAACAACTTACCTGCCTTGATAAGTCCTTCGTTATCACAGGTAAAGTAGTCCACAAGCCCAAAGCAACTCAGCCCATAAGAACCGCCAACCACCAGCACTAACATGCCCAACATGATAAGACGCTGATAGTTCGTTGCAAGTGCCAGGTACTTATCCTTTAGCCAGGGTACGTACATAAACACCGCAGCCATCAAAGCACTTACAAATCCAACAACAGTTTCTACAGTCATTTTATCCTCCAATCAATGTGTTCCAAATAAACATGATCGCAGCCCCACCAACCACGGTGGCAATGAATATCAGTACCCCGTTCATGGTGCGTTGCGCTTCTAATGCTTTCTCAATTGCCATTATTCGCTTCTCGGTTTCAATCTTCCACACCAGCACTTCATCTATGCGCCTGTGTGCAAGGTTGGCACTGCTAATTACACGCTCATGCTCTTGCGTGTAACTTAGCTGGAACTCTTCTTGCGACTTGTCCATTTCTTTTATCGTGGACTTTATCTCGGTTATGTCAATATTCATACGGTCTTGTTTCTCCGCTATCCTGATTAGTAATTCTCTTTGCGTTGCAGTAGTTGTGTCAGCGCCCATTTTACATCAATTCCCTTCGTACTACCGTGTACGTTGTCTCTGGATCAACCAGGTCTAGTGTCCACAAGTTAACCACCCTGTTGCCTATCATCTGTTCGATGATTGCCTGACGCATTTTGTCGTCAGAGCCCATCTCGCCAGTGTGCCAGTACTCACCCATAATCTCTATTGGGATAGAGAACGGACTTAGAACCAAAAAGTCTATGATGATCCCACCGCGCAAGCCAGCCGTAATCACCTCGTATTGGAATATGTATCTTAGCTTCAGCCTGTCCAATGCCTGTGCTACCCATACTTCCTCCTTACTGTCTGGTCTCTTCCCTTGGATTGCCGGTAGGTCTGCTAACATCAGTCTAACTCATAACAAACTATCTGACAGATATAGGACGTACTCATATCGTCTCTCTCGATACGATGTAATCTCACTCCACCACGCGCAATGAACACACTCTTTGTGTCAATCTCTCCTATGCTGCTTGTCATGGTCAATACAGTTCCTTCAGACCACGTTGTTAGTTGTGCCAATTTTTCTGCGGCAGTAAGATAATCGTCATAATCTACACCAGTCAAGTCCTTATCCCTATCAGCGATACGAACAGTAAGCGTATCAATCCAGTTCACCTCTTCTAGAACAACCGCCTTGAATATCAGCGCGTCTAATGCGAAATAAGTTGTTGGATAGGCTGCTCGTATTGTTACTATTGGCTTTATATAAGGGAATGAATATTCAATAGCAATTTCATCCTCAGTTCTTGCGTTCACTTGGTCTGGATCATAACCGTACAATGTGTTCAGCGCATAATCATATATTTCTAATCTTCTTATGTCCGCCGAACTTATAAATGCCTGGTACTGATTGTCGTAAGCATGGAATTGCATTTCTTTCCAATACTTAGGCAACAACTTTCTTCCAGCATACATCATCCCCATTTGTAATTTAGCATCCCACGCCTGGTTATACGCGTTGTAATAACTGGTAGGAAACTCGTAAGGATTTACACTAAGTGGAATCCATAATGATGTATCCGCACAACTGATCCATAGCCTATCCACGTTATCGCCTGGAATAGACTGAATGTAAATGTTCTGTATCCGCAAGCCAACCTTAGGCGCTGTAAACAGGTTGCACCAGCCCGTGCCGTTGTAGGCATTCACCGTACTGTATCCACTATCACCCGCATCAATGCTGCACACCAGCATTCCAGGATAGGATAGCAACCCACTAATCACGCCCCTGTATTCTGCTGGCGTACTCACTTCCATACTGTTAGGACCAATGTTATCCAGGTAGTTGCGGTAGTAGCGCATGACAGTATCATGCCATGAGAAGAACAAATACGTGTCGTGTACGCAAGCAGCCCTACCGTTACGCCAATCCTTTGTTGCAGGAAATGCGCTGATAGGAACTTTACCCACATAGTCTGTATCATCACTAGCCAGGTACATCTTATACAGACCATCTTCTTTCAATACGAATGGCTGCCCGTAATCTTCCCCGTACACCAGCATATTCGTTATCCGGCTTCCAAGGTTATCAATGCCTATCTCAGTCTCCCACACCAGGTCAGCCGCTGCCGCCGTGCCACTGCAATCCACCGATGGAGCTTTAGCAACCTTGGCAATAGGACCACCCTTAGCCTTCCATATCCAGCTTCCTTTAGGATCAGAACATTGCATAAGATAGGTTGCTTCACTGTTAGTCGCTTCCGCTGTCCATTCATACGTCCACACCTGCGCGCTGTTATAAGCCCGCATCCTGGTCATATCATTGGCGTCGCCGTGCGCAAAGTAAACCGCATTGTTCACCGATAGTACATCCGTTACTGGTAGGTTCAACCAAGGATTACTACCCGTAATGTCAGGCGTAATCGCAGTCCACTTGTTACTAGCCACAATCACGTATTCGCTGGTAGCGTCTGGCGCCACATCCCAAGGATCGCTAGTAAATTCAAACAATGTTTCTGGTGGTGATGTCACATCGTTGCTTTCGATAACCCTGAAATTCCTTGGCTGCGTGCTACCCGTTCCAGCCGTGATAATGAATATACATCCAACCGCCTCATCTGCCGCCCACGTAGCCACCCCGCTATCACTTGTCACAGACGTTGTGCTACCACCCGCCTTGACTACACCCTGGTCACCATTCAAGAATAGCGTAGCCGTTGCGCCTGCATCAAACTGCAATGCACCATACAATGCTCCCTTGTACTCAAAGAAGAAATTTTTCAAATCCCCATATCGTTTGCCTAACACGTAGAATGGTGCATAGCCATCGTAAAGACTTATTGTGGTCCATGCAGGTGCAGCAGTTCCATATTTTGCTGTAGGTGCAGCACTTGAAGCGCCACACAATATCTCAATTGTATTAGTTCCTGTTAGAGTACCCTGAAACACAAGCCAATAAGCGGTAGCACTTGATAACGCACTATTAGTATTAATTGTAACTACATATTCGCCATTATCTGTTTCTGATGTTACTGTTGCCGTTGCCAATGCATCAACTAAAGCATTAGGACTTCCACCACTGTTAGTATAAATAGATACCTTTAGTGTTCCTATATCCCCTTTGGCTACAAAATGTATATAGTCAATATCAGTAGTTGATGTGGTTGTAAACGTAGTAGCTAAGTATGGAAGAGTAGCAGTAAGCGAATGCCATACATAGAAATAGTTATAGTGACGCCAGTAGCGATACAGTCCTCCCGTCCATACCGGTTGTGGTCCAATCATAAATTTACCATCGTGCGTGTATGCTCTTGTTCCCCAAAAATACGAACTTTTGTCGTTGTCAAATTCGTTTTTGCCAAAGCCACCACTAAAATCACTCATCGTTATAGGTGTCCAAGGTGGCATACTGTCATCGTACTTCGCCGTACCTTGATACATCTTTATAGCCTGTCCAGTAGGATTACGTTGAAACCCTCGTGAATCAGGATTGCCATACCCATCCACCAGGACTAAGCCAACGGTGCTTGTTCCATCCGTCAGCTTTACGTGGTGGCTAGGATTAATCTGCGTAGGTCCGGTAGTCACTGTCATAGATACACCTTATTAGGTTCGTTGTCTGGATCGCTTATGCTAGGCGAAGCCCAAGGCGATAGGTGAACATCCTTTGCCATCTTCGGTACTTTGTGCAACTGCTTCATCATGGCTGCCATCTGTGTTGCGTATGCTAATCTCCGTTCCAGGATCGCGCTACCCTCACCCATGTTAGGCTGCTTCCATAGGTAGGCATTCACCGCCGCTTCCCACTTCAACAGGTCAGGATGAATGTAATCGCTAATCGTATCCGCATCATCGTCAAGTTCTGCTGGTTGCGGCTCATACGTCAATCGAATAAGATAGCCAGCATCAGGTATCTCAAAGCCTGTGTCAAAGTAAATGTAGCCATCCTTCTCAACCCAATGATGATGCCTGATGTAGTAGTATGGCGTGCTTGTGCTGGTCGCAATCTCAACCCGCTTGACGTTGTATACGCCAGATGGTAACTCATACGCTTCCTGGTCTGCAACGGTTACGAATGTCGCCAGCGTGTACAGGTCAGGCAATGCGCCAAGTGATTGAATAGCCTGGTTGATAGCGCGTCGCAATACGTCACGCGGCCAGTCCTTGTCAACGAATGCGTATCGTTTCGATGCACCTGGCGCAGAACTTTGCGTAGCAAACGTGAAGGTCTTTGTAGAGCTTACCCAATCTGTAACGATAGCAGTCTTACCCGCCAAGTCACCAGACACAAACCACAGCGTGCCGTAGTTGAATGCGTCATCAGGTGGTGGCGTCCTAGGTAATGCCGTATCCACTAGCGTAGTCGTAGAACCAGCCGCGCTAGTCGTACTTTCAATCACGTTGCCAACTATCTTAGCTAATTCAAGTGTCGCTGAAAATAATGTCGCCATAGGTTTAGTCCTCGTTGAATAATCAATCACTGCCCATACTTGCGTAACGTAAGGTAAGTTTACATCTACGCCATCTTCTTCCGCATTGCTTCTAATCCCTATCTGCAAGTCGTCAATGTCGTTCTTGTCCCATTCCAGGTTCGTTACAGGATTATAAGTCCATGTGTAGTATCCATCCGCATAACTATCCGTTGTTTCCGTGCCTGTGCTTGCCGTTGTCGTCGACGAACCGTGTCGCACCAAGGCATATACAGTAGGCTTGGTAAGGACAGGCGAACCGATGTTCCCATACTTGCATGAGAAGTACACCTTCACAGAATTGATAATCTTGTTATCGAACAGGTCACTTGTTTCGATTGTGTACAGGTCGTTGACAGCAGATGTGCTTGTAGTTATCACATACGATGTGTCACCATCATTCGTTGCTTCGTCAACCAATACGTAATGTTCTGTACCCGTATTAGGTGTCCAGTTCGATTCGTATCCATCACCATTAGGTCGCAAGGTCACAGTAGCCATAGTCACCTGCCTTTATTTGTTGGTATGCTCATACCAATTCAATATGAATGAAATCCAATTATTGCTTGCCGTACCATTCGTTATTCTGAAAAGATACTTTGTGTTCTGCTTCAAGATAAACTCATGGACATCGTGTCCTTCTGCTCCATCTGCCTTGCCACTACCAAAGTGCTTCTGTCTAATCAGCGTTCCTTCCGCTCCGCCTGCTATCGTTGGCGTGTAGCTCACTACCGTCGTCGCAGCCGTAGAACTGTTCCTGTTCCTGTTGAACTCCGTCAAGCCTGTACCATCATTAGTGGTTGTCGGTCCTTCGTAGAACTTAAAGTCTGTCTCAAGTTCGCATATCAGCGAGTACACCATGTGCGCCCACTTGGTTGTATTAGGCGTGACTACAAGTATATCTATTACAGCACCGTTGCCTAGTTCTACCGTGTAGTTGGCAGTAAACGATGAACCAGCATGTATCTCATGATGTTCGTAGGTTATCGTATTTAGCGCATTCGTAGCACTGTCAACGCTAAACCTTATATGCTGCTGAGTTTGTGGCAATGCCCTGTTATCCGTCATTCGTCACCTTCTTATGCTTCTTGTTATGTTCGCGTTCCAGTTTCAGCCGTTGCAGCTTGCGCCACTTGTCCGGTCTGTTGATGCGTAGCCACTTCTCTTCCGTGCTTTCTTCATCTGCGTTACGCTTATTCTTCTTCATGGTAGTCAAAGTAATCCTCAATAGCCTGCCATAACTGATATAGTTTACTATCAATCCACTTCTTTGCCTTGTCAAGCGCATCACTTGCAACATTGGTAGCACGCTGCCAACGTGTTAGTTCAGGCGCTTTCGGCGCTTCAATAACCTGTGCTGCCGCTTCAACCAGGTCAGCACCTTCCCACCACAACTTCTCTTCTTCCGGCTCAAATTCTAGCAGTCCTTCAAGTGACTGCATCCTACTCTCAGACGTTAGCGCATTCATCGCCGTTGTGATCGCGGCTACTTGGTCGCCGGTCAATGTCGTGTTGTAGATTGCTAATGCCTGTAGGTAAAATAGCCCAGTTGACACGCTTTGAGACCTTAAGGATGCAGGTGTTATAGTGTCACTGGCTGGCGTCCAACTGTAGCTAGGACTACCATCAACATAGATTCCCACCTTGTTCCACGCGACTACACCGCCGCTATCAAATGCGTTCAGTCTTTGAGTAGTATGGTATCTATACTGACTGTTTGCAGCTCTAAATTGCAAATTTAAGTTATTGCTTGTTCCATTAGTGGTTAGTGCATATCCATTCTCTATTCCCTGAACCACGTTACTAAATCTTAATATGGCTGAATACTCAGCACTTGATCCTAACGCGATATAATATAGAGTTTGGCTATCTCCGGTTGTATGATCGAATTTCCAGCCGTTTGTGTCATCCCACGTCGGATATTCCGCGCCATCAGTCGCGTTATATGTCCCAGGATTAGCCAAATTAACCTTACTCGCCGCATAGTCAGCCGCTCCAATCGGCTGATACGCCGCCACACAATTCGCCGCACTCACCCCGCCAGCCAGATACCAAGGCGTAACAACTGCCCCACCACGCGGATTAACCACATGGTATGCGAACAGTGGCGGTATCATGCACAGACTAGAACGCGTCATCTTCCTGTCAACTCCTTCACCACAAGGCTGTAACATTCGTTAGGCAATCCCTGGTAATCGAACAGCAGGTAGCCGCCATTCCAAGAAGTACCCTTCACGCCCCACTGCGTCACGTTCACCACAGTTCCACCCCATGCAATCGCAAGCCGTACAATGTCAGCCCACACCATTGCCACGTCAAGCATCGTGGCGTCATCACCCTTCTGGACGCTAACTTCGCTGAACCGCACAGTTCTTCCAGCGTCCTTACACGCCTGCAACATCCTGCGTATCCTGTCAAAGAACGTAACCCTGTCAGTCCACGTCCCAATATGTATCTGAACGCCAATCCCATCAGCCACGTCAAGCAGACTGATAGCATAGTCAGCATCCGCATCCGTCCTGAAGAAGCTGTTGTAATACAACTTGCAATCACCCGCGTACTTGCGTGCTTCCTGCATCGCGAACCTTCCAGCATCAGCGCCAATGTATCTAACGAACACGCCAGCGTTAGCAGCCACTGCCGGTTGGTGTTCATTCACAACGTCAATGCTTTTGCATGTTGGCGCATAGTGGCGCATCACCCGTTCTACGTGTTCAGCCAATATAGCGTACCTTCCATCCATATCCGCATTAGCCATTGCCTCTTCCATCCAAGCCGGATACTGCATGTGCCACATAACGCAATGACCGTGCGCATCAATGCCAAACTCCTGGCATCTTGCTATCATGGCATCTGCGTAATCGTAAGAGTACACGCCGCGCAATGGCTGTGTATATTCCCACTTCATGCTAACTTCTGTGCTTAGTATCGCCGCGTGTCGCTTGACCAATGGCGCTTGCACACTGCTATCGAACGCGTAGTATTCCCCCGCCATTCCAAATTCAATGTCACGGTTGGCGAAGTATTCCTTCAGTCCGTATTCTGTGTGTATCGCGGTTGGAAAGTAGGTGTTGAACATGGCATTATCTAGCCACTACAAAATAGCACAGTAACGGAACAATCAATTCATCTTCTTCTTTTTCTTTCATTACTGCGGTCCTAGCATCAACCAGCTAACGCCTTCTCCATTCACAGAACTGTCAATGATGATCGTGTTCAGGTCGCCAACATAGTTGAATATGATTACTTCTCCCGCATCAAGCTCCAATCCGTTCGCGCTCGTCACGTCTCCAGCGCCATCGTTGCCAACGTAAATATTACCTGAGTTAGCCAGTAGCGCCTTCACCATCAGTGGTCCGTTGACCTTCCCCGTCCCCAATACCAGCGCCGTTCCCGCCGTTGTTACTGCCTTCTGTCCGCTTATCGCTGCCATCTGTCACCTCCTGTTTGTCGTCTCTAATGCGCCTGCCAAGTTCATCGTACTTTGCCCAAGGCATTGGCTTCATACTTCCGAAATGATACCTGTGTCCTGCATCAGCAGGCTTTGGTGTCCTCATCCTCGTTACAGCAAAGTCACGCGGATACGCCTTCTGTATCTCACGCGCCAATGTCTCATCTTTCACCGTGAACCTGCCCTGCCCATTCCCCTTCAACTCCCCCTTGCTTGTCATCACGCTATCAGGGGAATTAGGCCATGCCTTCTGCACCACAAAAGTGTGGTCAACGTGTTTTTCCTTATCTGGATTAAAATCAGGCATGGCCTACCCCTATCGTTGTGGCTGCCACACATCACCTGGTAATGGTTCACCAGGTCTAATGCCGTCACGCCGCATTCCAGCCGTAGGATCGTGGCGTCTACAATACGTAGCGGCCTGTTCAGGCTCACCGCCCATCATGTTTCTCGATCCAGGTACGAACACGGCAACTTCAGTAGCGTCAATCGCAGGATCGCGCAACGGATGTGAGATACAAACCCACAAGTCCTTACTGCATACTTCGCACTTTCCAGCAAATTTATACTTACTGCCTTCAGCGCCTTCTCTAACTTCTACTTCTTCAGTTTTCTTTACTGGCATTGCTATTCTCCTTTTCTACATACCGCCAATAATGGCGTTTGTCTTGTGTCCAATTCTTGCCGCTTCTCTAATCTATAGTCATACAGTTTTACATCTTCAAAGTATTCTCGCATAGAACTGTGCAACTGTGCGGCGGTCCATTCTCTTTCATGCAATTCATTCTTGCGCAAATCAGCATTGGCGTTACGTGCGCTTATGTAAAACGTACCACCTGGCGCTAACATCTTGTACACATTCCTGATAGCACTCCTCCAATCTGCAACATGCTCCAAGACTTCAATCATCACAATGGCGTCATACTCACCGCCAACATAATCAAACCCTCGGCTCACATCACCCCAATACCACATAATCCCTGGTAGGCACTTGTTGGCAAAGTCAACCGCTTCCTTGTCATTCTCAACACCTACAACCATATCAGCGGTCTTAGTCAGTTGAAGTGTGCCAAAGCCAGTACCAAAGCCGATGTCCATTACAGCATCTTCTTCACCAAGGCATTCAGCAATCGCCTGATAAATATCCAATTGCGGCGATAGCAT
>Ga0208958_1000611_pt1 | contig 42227 bp, 49 predicted proteins | sample RifOxyB1_FD_184032 | JGI IMG/M metagenome (GOLD analysis project Ga0208958, IMG submission 184032) | Soil microbial communities from Rifle, Colorado - Rifle Oxygen_injection B1 (SPAdes) | ecosystem: Environmental > Terrestrial > Deep subsurface > Rock core/Sediment | place: Rifle, Colorado...
TCGTGAAAAAATATATCCGAGAGCAGGGCGACCATCAGGAAAAAGTTCAATCAAATCAACTCAGGCTGTTTAAATTTTAACAGGATACCCCGCAGCTTGCTGCGGCTGGGTAATTCATTTCCTTGACACTCGAAACAAGCCTATGCTACATTATTTTACTAGCCAAATAAGGCTTGTTTAGACTTCAAAAAATAATTTTATGGCTGAAGTAAAACCAGACGTAGAAACATTTGCCCGAATCAAAGTTGTGGGCGTTGGAGGATCAGGCACAAACGCGATTAGCCGCATGATTGAGTGCAAGCTTAAGGGCGTGGAGTTTGTGGCGATAAACACCGATGCCCAGGCCCTCCATCATTCGAAAGCATCGGATAAAATACATATTGGAAAAAATCTTACCAAGGGTCTTGGAGCTGGAATGAATCCGGAGATAGGCCGCCAGGCCGCCGAAGAAAACCGGGATGAAATCCACGAGGTTCTTAAGGGTGCTGATATGGTTTTTGTCACCTGCGGTCTTGGTGGAGGAACCGGAACGGGAGCATCTCCAATCGTGGCCGAAGCGGCCAAGGAAGCCGGCGCGCTCACCATTGCCGTTGTGACAAAGCCCTTTGTTTTTGAAGGAGCCCAAAGAAAAGCTATCGCCCTTGAGGGCATGGAGAATCTGAAAGACCGGGTGGATGCCTTGATTGTCATTCCAAATGACCGGCTTCTCCAGATTATTGATCGCAAAACTACCCTCGTGAACGCTTTCCGGGTTGTAGACGATGTTCTTCGGCAAGGCGTTCAGGGGATATCAGATCTTATTACCAAGCCCGGAATAGTAAACGTCGATTTTGCTGATGTACGGACTGTTCTTCAGGATGCCGGATCGGCTCTTATGGGGATCGGCACAGCCAGTGGTGAAAACAGGGCGGCTCAAGCGGCCAAAATGGCAATCAACAGCCCGCTGCTTGAATTTTCAATTGATGGCGCAAAAGGAATACTTTTCAATGTTCATGGCGGATCGGATATGACTATGCTTGAAATAAACGAGGCGGCCAATATCATCACTGAAAGCATTGATCCGAATGCCAAAGTGATTTTCGGCGCGACCATCGACGAATCAGCCAAGAAAGGGGAAATCAGCCTCACAGTCATTGCGGCCGGTTTCGACTCGGATATGGTGGGAGAGCCCCCTGTTTCTGCTCCGCTAAGCGCAGCGAAAAGCTCTTTCCAGGAAACAAAAAAAACAACTCCTGAAGAGCCTTTGGCGGATTTTGGAATTAGGGAAGAAAAGCCGAAATTTATTATTGAAGAAAAGGTGGCTCCCAAACCGAAAAGAAAAATCCAATTTGAATCCAAAGTCAGTTCTGTTGGAGAAGATGAAGATGATGAATTGGAGATTCCGGCGTTTATTCGGAGGAAGATGAAGAAGTAAAATTCATAATCTCAAAGATATTTTTAAAAGCGGGTTGTGCCCGCTTTTAAATTATGAATGTGGATAACTTTCAAGTTATAAAATTGGAGCCTCTTGACCCCGCACCAATTCTAAGCATAAACAAGGGAAGAATTATGGAAAAATCAATATGGGAATTATCGAGAATTGGTGCGGGGTTGACAGGCTTTTTTGAGTTGTGATAAAATGACTATAACGAACACAAGATATAGTGTGAAAAGGGGTCCTTGCGGATATCCCTTATTATTTCCCGAAATTTTCAAATAAATTCTCAATTCCCAATTCTAAATTCTTAATTCTCTAAGCATGGTTTGTCCCTTTTGCAATAATCCGGAAACAAAAGTGATTGATTCCCGCGAATCCGGCGATGGGAAAGTGATCCGGCGCCGTCGGGAATGTTTGAAATGTCGGAAGCGCTTCTCGACTTATGAACAGCTGGAGCTTCTCAATTTTGTGGTCGTCAAAAAGGACGGACGCAAAGAAGACTACAAAAGAGAAAAGCTCGAAATGGGGTTCAAAAAGGCGCTTGAAAAAAGGCCGGTAGACGACAAGAAAATCGATGAAATGATTGACGAAATTGAATATAAGCTGCATCAAAAAGGGAACTGCGAGATACCCTCGAAAGAGATCGGAGGCTTGGTTCTTGAAAAATTGAAGACAGTTGATGATGTGGCCTATCTTCGTTTCGCTTCGGTCTACAAGTCTTTCGGTAGCGCGGAAAGCTTCAAAAAGGAAGCAGAAAAACTTTCGCAAGCGTAGCCTGCGAAGGTAAATCCTAAATCCTAATTTCCAAACTCTAAACACAATTAAAATCCGAATGATCAAAATATTTATTCATTTGGATTTAGAAAATTTGAATTTGTTTAGGATTTGGTGCTTAGAATTTAGAATTTAATTAACCGGGGGTAAAAACAAAAACATGATTGCCGTAAAAAAGGGCCAGAAAATGGTCGAGAAATATGAGAGATCCGCCTTAGGCGGAAAAAACCGCATCACTCGCGTTGTGAAACGCGATGGACGGGTCGTCAAATTCGAAGAGGAGAAAATCACAAAAGCTGTCCTGAAAGCTTTTGTGGAAACAGGCGAAGGCAAGGAGCCGGAAGCCAAAAAAGTTTCGGCGAAAGTTGTCCAGCTTCTCAACAAAAACTATAAAAAGGGAAATGTTCCCGAAATTGAAGAAATCCAGGATCTCGTAGAGCGGGTGCTGATGATTTTGGATTTTGAGGAAACGGCTAAAGCCTACATTCTGTATCGAGAGCAACACCGCAAAATCCGAGAATCTGAAGAGGCGCTCAAAGAAGCAGTTGATCTCGTTGACAAATACATCCAGGAAATTGACTGGCAGGTGAAAGAAAATGCCAACATGAGCTATTCCCTTCAGGGACTCAATAATTATATTTCTTCAATCGTCAGCTCGAAATATTGGCTCAACCGCGTTTATTCGAAAGCCATTCGTGACGCGCACGACGAAGGGGATTTCCATATCCACGACCTCGACAAAATTGCCGCCTATTGCTGCGGCTGGGATCTTCAGGACCTTTTGCGCCGCGGTTTCACCGGCGTGCCTGGAAAAATCGCCTGTAAACCGCCCAAACATCTCCGGACAGCTATCGGACAGATGGTTAACTTTTTCTATACCCTCCAGGGAGAAGTAGCCGGAGCGGAAGCCTTTTCAAATTTTGACACGCTTCTGGCCCCGTTTGTCCGCTTCGACGGACTTTCTTTCAAAGATGTGAAACAATGCATGCAGGAATTTGTTTTCAATGTCAATGTCCCGACCCGGGTTGGATTTCAAACTCCATTCACGAATATAACTTTGGATATCGTTCCTCCAAAAAATATGGCGGATGAGTCGGTGATTATTGGCGGAGTGCCCCAAAAAGAAAAATACGGAGAATTTCAGGAGGAAATGAATATGATCAACAAGGCCTTTGCCGAAGTGATGGCCGAAGGCGACGCCAATGGGCGAGTTTTCACTTTTCCTATTCCGACATACAACATAACCCGGAATTTCAACTGGGATGATGATCATTTGAAGCCGATTTGGGAAATGACCGCCAAATACGGCATTCCCTATTTTGCCAATTTCATCAATTCAGATATGGATCCGGACGATGCGCGTTCGATGTGCTGCCGGCTTCGAATCGACAACCGCGAGCTCCACAAGCGCGGCGGCGGACTCTTCGGAGCCAATCCTCTGACCGGGTCAATCGGCGTCGTCACCATCAACATGGCTCGCATCGGGTATCTCGCGAAAAACAAAAAAGATTTTTATGCGCGCCTTGACAAGATAATGGATCTCGCCAAAGAGAGCCTCGAGACAAAGAGAAAAATCATCGACAGCTTCATGAAAAAAGGGCTTTATCCCTACGCGAGATTTTATCTGGACAGCATCTATAAGCGCCGGGGAAATTATTGGGCGAACCACTTCTCAACTATTGGAATCATCGGGATGAATGAAGCCCTCAAAAATTTTATGGGGGAAACAACGGCCACTGAAAAAGGAGTGAAGCTTGCCGAAGAAGTCTTGGTGCACATGCGTGAAAAAATGATTAAGTATCAGAAGGAAACCGGAAATCTTTATAATCTGGAAGCTACTCCAGGCGAAGGCACTTCCTACAGGCTGGCTATAAAAGACCGTAGAAAATATCCGGATATGATTTTCGCGAACGGCCAAATCGGGAAAAGAAAAAATATCGAACCCTATTATACCAACTCCACCCAGCTTCCTGTCGGCCATACCGAAGATTTTTTTGAAGCGCTGGAGCTTCAGGAGCCCCTTCAGACAAAATACACCGGCGGAACAGTTCTTCACGGATTTATGGGCGAGCGCATCCAGGACACCGAAACGACAAAAAAACTGGTTAGAACAGTTTCCGAAAAATACGCCCTTCCTTACTTTACTATATCTCCGACTTTCAGCATCTGCCCGTCGCATGGGTATCTTGTCGGTGAACACAAACTTTGCCCGAAGTGCGTTGTGGAGCAGAAGTGCGAAGTTTATTCGCGCATCGTCGGCTATATCCGTCCTGTCGAGCAATGGAACGCCGGAAAAGCGACCGAATTTGGTGACAGGAAAGAGTTTGTAGTGGCATAAAGCCGCATAAAACACACAGCACACAACACCTAACATTTTTGTTATGTGTTATGTGTTCCATGTTACGTGATTATTGGTGGTTTGCAAAAACTAACCCTCATTGACTATCCCGGTTATATCGCGACAACCGTTTTCACCGTGGGTTGCAACTTCCGCTGTCCGTTTTGCCACAATCCCGAGCTGGTTCACACAACTCACAACTCACAACACCTAACATTTTTGGAAGAGGAATTCTTTAAGTTATTGAGAGAAAGACAGGGAAAGCTTGAGGGGGTTTGCGTCACTGGCGGAGAGCCGACAATCCAGCCAGATTTGCCTGAATTTATAAGGAAGATTAAGAACTTAAGCTATAAAGTAAAACTGGATACCAATGGCGCCCGCCCCGATGTTTTGAGGCTTTTATATAAAGAAAAACTGCTTGATTTTGTGGCGATGGATATTAAGAGCAGCCTTGCGAATTACGAAAAAACGGCGAATTCAAAAATAGACATTGAGCGTATTAGGCTAAGCGTGGAATTGATCAAAAACAGCGGTATAGATTATGAATTTCGGACAACGGTAGTTCCGGGATTGCATAAAGAAGACGATCTCTTGAAAATTGGGAAATGGCTTGATGGTTCAAAAAAATATGTCCTCCAAGCTTTTGAAGACAAGGGTAAAATTCTCGACCCGCGCCTCTCGAAAAAAACAAAAGGCAAAAAATTGGATCTCGAAAAAATAGCGAAAAATATCGGGAAATATTTTGGGAAAGTGGAGATAAGGGAATAGGTCATTGGCAACAAGGCTTGTGGCTGTGAGACGGGTCATTGGTCATTGGCTGTGAGAAAATTTTCCAATGACTAATGACCCAAGACTAAACCCACTGCTCACTGCCTTGTGACTCACAGCTTTCGATAAATATGCTAAAAAAACTATTTCTAATCATCATAATCCTCGCAATTGCTATCGCCTTTCTCGGCGGGATTTTTTCGGTGAGTTTTTCTCCGTTTGCCCTCACGATTCAAAAGCCGGAAAAAGATTTCTTGAAACGTGCTGCGCGAAAAGCGAAAAGCATCATCTATCGCGAAGCGACCATCCACAATCCGCCCGGCGATCTCGTTCCCGACCAAATTGACGACAGTATGAAAGGAAAACTGAAAGAAATCATAAATTGATCCAAATCTTTGATATCTTTTTTCTAAGACTTCTGCCCTAAGATCTCTGTCCTAAGATCCGATCTTGGGACAGATCTTGGGACAGATTTTTTGAAGCAATGTTTGGGAAATTGAGAAAAAACAGCGTTAAAATTATTGTCTTCGGGATAAATATTGCTCTAGCCGCGGTTGCGGTTTTTGCTATCCGTGGAAAAGATCAAGCAAGGCTTGAAGAAAATTCCCAGAAAGAAAATTCCGCAAACGAAAATACAGAAAGTAATCTTCTTCCAAGTTTCAAAAACAGCTTGAATGCGGGAGAGGAACCGGAAAATACGGATATGCCAATCCAGATTCCGCCGGCTGAAAACGCGACAGTGGTTCCTGCAGATTCGGCTTCGGCCAGTCCTGTTCCGGTGGCTCCTGCTCCCGCGCCGGCAGCCAAAACAAATCCGTCCAACGCTAAAACCAAGACTTCGTAGTACGAATTATGATTTAGGATTTAGGAATTATGAAAACAACGACTGTCGCAAGATCCGATTTTCAGGCGCTGGGGACTGAAATATGTGTCCAAATTGTTGCTAAAAACGAAAAGACAAATAACGCAGCTGAGGATATCTTGAAAGTAAAAAGTATTTTTTCAAATAAACAAAAAATTTTCTGCCGTTTCAATCCCGAAAGCGAACTTAGCAAACTCAACAAAAATATAGGCGCATGGCAAAAAGCCTCACCGGATATCATTTATCTTGCTGCGCGCGCTCTTTTTTACAACAAAATAAGCGGCGGGTTATACGATCCGCGAGTCATTGAGATCCTTGAAAAAATAGGCTACGGGAAAGATTTCCGGAAAGCAGACTTTTCGAAGATGAAAACGCCGGCGGATTTTGATAAAATAGGGAAAGACTTGATCAATGATCTCAAAATCAAAGAAGGAAAAATATTTTTTGCGCGCCGGATGGATTTTTCCGGAATTGCAAAAGGATACATCACCGATCGCGCGGCGAAATTTCTGAAATTGCGGGGCTGGAAAAATTTCCTCGTTGATTCCGGCGGGGATATGTTCGCGGCCGGGAAAAATGCCAAGGGGGAAAAATGGAGGATTGAAATCGAAGGCGTACCCAAAGAAAGGCTGATGCTCGAGCTTTCCGATAAGGGGATTGCCACTTCCGGAATCAGCCGGAAAAAATGGCAGATCGGCGAAAAAAAATTCCATCATCTCGTGAATCCAAAAAATCCGAACAAATTTTCATACGAGCTCCGGACTGTTTCTGTGATTGAAAAAAATACGGAGAACGCCGATGGCCAGGCAAAAGTTCTGGTGCTGATGGGGAAAGAAAAAGGCTTCCAGTTTGCGGAAAAAAACAATATCGCGGCGATTTTTTTTGATTATAAAGGAAATGTTCTTATCTCTCCCGAAGCAAAAAAATACATCCTAAAAGAAAATTAACAGCTTACAGTATACTAGCCCGCCTGCTTTGAAATGTTTGTTTTCATGATATTTATTCCTTAGTAAGTTTGAGTCTTTGTTGTCTTTTATAATCTTTGTAAAATACAAAGCATTTCGGGCAGGTATACTGTAAGTTAATATTCAGGGATAATTTTGGAAAAAATTATGCCGTCAGAAATTCAAATTCCCTGGGACTGGTATATCGTGAGGGCGAGCGCACTCGTCGGATTTCTTCTTCTCTACGTTTCAATTTTCATCGGGACGGTTTCGTGCCTGCCGGGAATAAAAAAATATTTCCTGCGCCTCAAGAGCCTCAACTTCCACTGCTGGATTTCGCTCCAGGCGCTCATTTTTGCGCTTTTTCATGGAGTGGCGCTTCTGTTTCACCAATTCATAAAGTTCAGTTTCGCGGATGTTTTTGTCCCTTTTCATTCGAGCTTTGAGCCGATTCTGGTCGGGCTGGGGACAAGCGGCTTTTATCTCATGCTCATTCTTGTCGCGACTTCCTACGCGCGGAAATATATTTCCGCCAAAATTTGGCGCTCGATTCATTTTTTGAACATCGGGCTGTATATAGTTGTGATAATCCACGCTTTTTATCTCGGAACTGATCTTAAAACAGGGCTTCTCCGTGAAATTTTTATCTGGGCGAACGGTTTTTTGATTTTGCTTTTGCTGCTCAATATGATTAACCGAATTTGGTCGAGAGCCAAAAATCTTCCGATAATTTGCGAAAATCCAATATTAAATGAGAATTTACGTCCGGGTTACCCCGCGGGCGGGGAAAAACGAAGTCCTGAAAATTTCCGAAGGAGAATATAAAGTGAAAGTCACTGCCCCGCCGGAAAGGGGGAGGGCCAATGAAAAAGTCATCGAACTTTTGGCGTGTCATTTCGAGGTTCCCAAGAGTTTGGTGAAGATAATCGCCGGAAAGACGGCACGGGTGAAGATTATTGACGTCGGGTAAACATCATATCCAACACAAGGAGGAAGAGTGTCTATGAAAGGACTTGCTCTCTGGATTATCGGGCTTATTTTGTTGTGGGCGTCGGGAAGAAAAAAGGAGTAGCTCTTTTGAGAGAAGCACAAGGATAAAAAATAGTAAAATGAAAAACAGTGCAGCTGCACTTTGCCGGGTAGGCCCAAGAGCCTACCCATTTTTATAGGCGTGAAAAATACGGACGGAAACAAAAAGCGAGCCGAAACTTGCTTTTTTGCCTTGACGAAGGCTAAGCCTTCGTCAAAACCAGCTGTGGATAGCTCCTCGGTTTGCAGGGGGGGGGATTTATCTGATAGAATAACTCCAAGAAACCTTTCCAAGCCAAAAAATCCAAAAAAAACCAAAAATGCTCTACGAACCTCCCAAAACAAAAAAATATATCCTTATCGGAGCCACTGCCGTCGTTTTGGCTGTTTTGGTTATCATAGCTGCTCCACTGTTATTCAAAAACAAAACAACTCAAACCCCAACCGCCAATCTTCCTCTGACAGCCGAGCAGAAAAAAATGCAAAAAGAGCAGGACAAACTCATTGAAATGGCAAAAAAGGAAAAAGACAGCCTTCCTTCACAAGAATATCTGAAAAAAGAATCAGACAGGCTCATCGAAGAAGCCAAAACCAGCGGAGCAGGAAAATCACAGGAAGAAATTGCAAAAGACCAAGAAGCCATGATAAACGCAGCTAAAAAATAAATTTAAATAATATGAAACAAAAAATGAAGAAAATCTTCGAAAACGCTGTCTGGTGGTCAGGAGTAGTGATGGTGGGTCTTGTTCTCGGTATTTCCCTGCAAGTCGTAAAAGCTTGGACGGAGCCAACTGAAGCGCCTCCCGGCGGAAACGTGGGAGCGCCGATAAATACAAGTCTGGTTGGACAGTGGAAAAAAGGTTTGCTGCAATTAGGAGCGCTTACTCTTTTCAATGATCCAGCCGTGAGCGGAATTGATGTAACCGGGAAAGTTCTCACCGCTCAAAACGCCTATGGGGCGACTGCTTGGGCGGCGGGCGGAGGGGGAGGAACCTGCTACACTAACTTCGGAGGATCGGAATGCGGTTTGGGTTTTACAGCCGCTTTAACGGGCTACGCAACGTATTATTACAACAGCGGTGGAGCATCTGTACTAGGAGGATTGATATGCAGCTCAATCAAGCACGATTCAATTTCAGGAGGTCTCGGTTTTGCTGGGGTGTCAGATACATCAAAGTATTCAAATGTTCGCAATGAGTCGTGCGCCATTTGTTGTAAATAACCATTCCTAAAGTTAAACTTAAGGAATCTAAGAAAAAAGCGGGTTTCGACCCGCTTTTTTTGATATAATTATATCGTGAGCAAATCGAGGATTTTTTTTATTCTGTCTTTGGCTTTTTTGGCGGGTGTTTTTTTGGCATCGTTTTTTCAAATTGAAAAGTATATTCTTTTGCTCCTTGTCACTTCGGGGATTATTGTTTTCGTCATAAATTACAAAAACAAAAAAGTCATCGTCGCCAGCGCGGCGGTTTTGTTTTTGGCGCTCGGGATTTGGCGGACGAATGTTTCGCTCGACGCGGTAAAAAATAATTTAGCCGACCAAAAAATGGGCCCGTCGGAATTTGTCGGTATAGTTTCAAAAGAGCCGGAGATTGCTGAGCAGAACCAAAAAATAACAATTGAGTCCATGAACCATGACAACCACTACCGTATTACAGAATACGGTAGTGAAATGGTTGGTGGTGGAAAAAGCAGGATGAAGATATTAATGAACGTTTCTGCTTATCCCAGATATCAATATGGAGATGAAATGAAAGTAAGCTGTGTTCTGCAAAAGCCGGAAAATTTTTCTGAAAATTTCGACTATCAAATGTATCTCGCCAAAGACGGAATCTATCGCCTTTGCGACAAGGCGCAAATAACTGTCGTTTCGAAAAATCGGGGAAATAAATCATATACTTTCATTTTGTCGGTTAAAAACAAATTCGAAGAAAAACTTTCGGCGATATTTCCCGATCCGGAAGGGGCATATCTCAAGGGGCTTCTGCTTGGCGGAAGTAAAAGAATGACCAAAGACTTGAGTGACGCATTTCAGAAAACAGGAACGACGCACACGGTCGCGGTTTCGGGCTATAACGTGACAATCGTCGCCGCGTTTTTGATGTGGCTCGGGATCTGGCTGGGCCTTTGGCGCCAGCAAGTTTTTTCTTTTGCGGTTATTGGAATAGTTTTGTTTGTTCTCATGACCGGTGCACCGAGTTCGGCCGTGCGGGCGGGTATAATGGGAACCCTTGTCATCTGGGCGATGAAAGAGGGGAGGCTGGCCAATTCCACGAACGCGATTTTGCTCGCGGCCGGTGCAATGCTCCTGATCAATCCGCTGCTTCTCCGATACGATGCAGGATTCCAGCTTTCTTTTTTGGCGACGCTTGGAATTGTTTATCTGTCTCCCCTCTTGGAAAATTTTTTTTGGCGAGGGGGGAGAGCGCCGAAGCTGATTCAGGAAACAGTTATCCTCACCATGTCGGCAATGATTTTCGTTTTGCCAATTATTCTCAATTCTTTTGAAAAACTTTCTTTGGTCTCCCCTATTGCCAATTTTTTGATTTTACCGGTGATACCGGCGATAATGGGTATGGGGTTTGTGGCGGGGATGATCGGATTTGTTTTCGTTCCGTTGGGAAAACTCGTTGGATTCGTCCCTTATATTTTCCTCAAAATTGAATTGTTTGCGGTTCAATGGATGGCGAGTTGGAGCTGGTCATCGGTTGAGATCAAGAATTTTGGATGGGAACATATCACAATATATTATTTGATTTTATTTCTAGCGATATATTTTTATAAAAGAAAAAGCCGCCCGAAGGCGGCGGTGAGTCCAGAAATAATAATATAAGATCAGGCTAAGCCGATCCGATGGCCAAGACGAATTTCACTTTGTGCGGCTGGAGAGTCCTAAGATGCTTTACTTTTTCCTGTTCATTGAGTGGAACATTTTCCGGGTCTGTCCAACAGCTACCGCGGGTTGTCTTAAGATTCTTTTTGCAGCACTGGTGGTGTTTCACGCACCAGCCCTTGGCGTGAAGACCACATTTATTTCTTATGGACCACACGGCGCTCCAGTCATTTGCTTCGGGTTTGCCCGTCGTCATCTGAACCTCCTAAATCAAGATGAATTCTGAACCTGAGAATAAATAAGCATTTTTCAAATGCATTGTCAATGAAAATTCCAAGATATTATTATTTCGCGGTAGCAATTCTTTTCATACTATTTGCCTATTTTTCGTACCAAATTTTCGTAGCGGTTCAACCGCTACAGGTGGTTTTTTTCGATGTCGGGCAGGGGGATTCGATTTTAATCCAAAAAGGAACGCAGCAGATTTTGATTGACGGCGGTCCGAGCGGAAAAACGGAACTCGCGAAACTGGGAAAATATCTTCCCTATTTCGACCGCGAGATTGAAATTGTCATTGCCACGCATCCGGATAAGGATCATATCGCCGGACTGGTCGAAGTAGCGCGCAATTATAGGATAGGCAAAGTTCTCGCGACCGGCGCTGAAAAAGATACCCAAGTTTACAAAGAATGGAAAGATGTTCTTTCGTATAACAAGATCGAAACACTTGAAGCTGCAAGGGGAATGGAAGTGAAATTCGAGAATTTCGATATGAAAATTATTCATCCTCAAGCGAAAGTGAATGCGTCAGTCGGAGATGCAAACAATGATTCGATTGTCATGCGGCTTGATCATGGCGAAAATTCATTTCTTTTCACAGGCGATATTGAATCAAGCGCCGAAAATGAGATTTTGGATAGCGGGGAGAATATTGATGTTGACATTCTGAAAGTCGCCCACCACGGGTCGAAATATTCCTCAAGCGATGCGTTTCTCGACGCGGCCAGTCCGGAAGAAGCCGTTATCTCGGTGAGTAAAAATAATTCCTATGGCCATCCGACAGAAGCGGTGCTGAAGTCGCTCCAAGCGAGAAATGTTGAGATTTTTAGGACGGATAAGAATGGAGATATAGCATATAAATGTTCTAATTCAAGCAAGCAATGTATAAATTAGGCTCCATAATAAGGTGTTAGATATGCGCATATGCTGAAAATTGACACCGATATAATATTAATAAAGCCATGAGAAAATTCAGGAGTATCTATTTATGGCTCGGATTAATTTTGATGGTTTTTGCGCTGGCCGGTTGTGCGAGGAATGTCGACTTGCGCCAGCAGGCGAAGGAAGAAAAAACACAGGAGCAAAAAAGCATAACATCGATGCAGGAAGCGGCTGATTCGCAAGACGGTTTTGGACATCCGATGTCCAGCGGGACATCGGATGTCTTGAATAGCGATCCAATGAAAATTCTTTTCGTCGGCGATATGATGTTTGACCGGCATATTCGGGAAACGGTCGGAAAATATGGGAATGGCGACTGTAATAACATCCTTGAACCGCTCAAAGAAAAATTGTCGGAATATAATCTCGTTGTTGGCAACCTCGAAGGGCCGATTACGGATAAAGAGTCAGTGAGTACGAACACAAAAATGGATGAAAGCAAAAATTTGATTTTTACTTTCGATCCGGCGGTGGCAAAAACTCTTTTCGATAATAATATAAAATTAGTCAATCTTGGAAACAATCATATTCTGAACCAGGGAGAAAAAGGCGTGGAGCAAACCAAAAAATTTCTGGATGAGGCGGGCGTGGAGTATTTCGGCTACGACGAGAGCTTAGCTCTCGTCAAAGAATTTGGCGGCGTGAAAATTGGATTCGTTGGTTACAACTATTCTGTTTCGGGTTCAGCTGATGTAACGGTTGAAAACATCAAAAAAGCAAAAGAGCAATCGGACATTGCGGTAGTCTTGCCTCATTGGGGAGCGGAATACAAAACGGGCGAACCGGGAGCGAGCGTTCGCGCACTCGCCTATCGTTTCATTGACGCGGGCGCAGATGCGGTCATTGGAACCCATCCGCATGTCATCCAAAATTCAGAAGAATATAACGGCCAGAAAATATATTATTCTCTCGGCAATTTCGTCTTTGACCAGTATTTTCAGAAAGAAACAATGGAAGGGCTGGGAGTGGAAATGACAATCAATCCCGACCGCACGATGGAATTTGGCGAATTGAAATTCGAAATGACGAAAAAAGGGCAAACCGTTTTAGGTCAATAGTCACAAAGGTCATTAGCTGGAGGACAGGCCATTAGTCATAAGTCTTTGGTCTTTGGAAAAAAGCCAATGACTCATGACTCATAACCAGACCCACTGCCAAAAACCTAGTTACCAACGACTAGACCAAAATGTTCTATTGGCAATGGTCTAAAATAAAGCCTTAGATAAGCTATTTTTATCGATTGTTTCACACACAGTTGACTTCCGGCTTTTTTTATGATAAAATAACACATTGCTTTAGTGCGTATTGCGCACGGGCAATAAAATTAAAAAATATTCCCAACAAGGGGAGGTTTGGGGATCATGAAGAAAATAAATGTGAAAAAAGTCTTGGTCAGAGGAATTATCACCTGTGCGTTAATTGGCTTGATATGGTTTGTGTGTTGGGCAATTTTTGCGCCCTACATGACTATCTCAATTGTAAACAGCACGCCTGCCAGCTTACTCGCCATTAACAAAGCCAATGTTGAGCCTGCAAAGTGGAATATAACCTTCACCTATGCCATTCGCATTGTCGGCGCAAATTTTGACCTAAAGCGTTATCGCCTGGAATACCCTGGCGATGTGGCATACGAGGCTCTGCCGGATGAGTCACGCAATGTGTTTGTAATCATGACCAACAACGATTTCCGTGACTTATTGCCGTATATTGATCGCTTTGTTAAAGCAGTGGAGTATCGTCCGCAAACTAAGGCTAAGCGATAGGCATTAAACTATTATTAAAAGTGAGGTGATGTCCATGCATTCCGGCCAAGTTGCCCCGTTGAGAATTTCTCCGGAGCGTAGTTCTTATTTAGCTCTTTCGTCCCGATGCGGAACATTGTGATCGGGAAGCGCACCGGACGCGCGAGGAGGAAACATGTTCGGATATTTTTCGGGGTTTAACTGAAGAAACTAACAAACTTGCAGAAAAACCCCCGATCGCCCGCAGTGCTTTATGGCTGCGGGCTTTTTCTTTTCCGCCTAGTTTATTAAAATTATGAAATGTATATTTCACATGCTATCGCATTCATAATATATTTTTTACAAAAATGCTTTTTTCTTGCCTCAAAAGAATATATTTGATAATATATTTCTATTCTCTTCGGTGGAGGCGTGGGAGCCTACGAGGAGACACCATTCTACAAGGAGGAAAGCGTCCTATGAATGCACTGTGCTCCAACGTGGCCAAGTCTTCGATCATCTCCGATCTGTGCGCCTGGTGACCAGCCGCGGTTCCGACTTAAGGAGGTTAGGCGATGGCCTGGCAAAGTTTTCCGGCGGTGGCTTGTTCTTCCCGCGATTACTTTGCGGGATTTACTTAACGTTCTTTATGTTCTTTTCGGCTAACCTCTTACCCGGTCAACTGGCCGGTTTTTTCTTGCTCAAAATATATTTCTTTGCTAATATTATGCTGTTAGCGGGGTTCGCTAATATTTTTATAACTTCATAAAAAAGAAAACGACCCATGAAATACGAAAAAGAATTTCCGCTTTTCAAAACGAAAGTGGAGGGGATCGCCAAAAAGTTCAATCTTTCAGACCTTAATGATAGAAAAGCCTATTTCGAAGCCAAGGCGGGAGACGACATCGCCAAACTCAAAAAATATTTCGATGAAGGAAAAACTTTCATCGTCTATCTTCTCGGCAAAAAAAACGCCGGCAAAGGCACCTATACCAAACTCCTCATGGAAATTTTCGGCCGGGACAAGATTGCCCATCTTTCCGTCGGCGACATTGTGCGTGATCTTCACGCGGCGGTGGAAGACGAAAGTTATAAAAAAGAACTTCTTGATTATCTTCGCAAGAATTATCGCGGCTACATCACTCCGGAGCAGGCGCTCGAGGCTCTTCTCGGACGCGACCAGAAGACGCTTCTTCCCAATGAATTCATCATGGCGCTAGTAAAGCGGGAGATCGACAAAATCGGCAAGAAAACAATTTTCATTGACGGTTTTCCAAGGAATCTGGACCAGGTTTCTTATTCTATGTTTTTCAAGCAGCTTATTGACTACCGTGAAGATCCGGATATTTTCATCGCTATCGATATTCCGGAAAAAGTCATTGACGAACGGATGAAATACCGCCGGGTCTGCCCGATTTGCCACACGCCGCGGAACCTGAAGCTCTTCACTACCCAGGATGTCGAATACGACGAAAAAGACGAGAAATTTTATCTAATCTGCGACAATCCAGATCACGAAAAATCAAGAATGCACGGTAAAGAGGGAGACGAAATGGGAATCGAATCGATCCGTGACAGGCTGGAGCTTGATGACAAGCTCATTGCGAAGATATTTTCCCTCCACGGAATCCAAAAAGGGCTGATTCGAAATGCCGTTCCGGTTGAAAAAGCCAAAGCTTATGTCGATGATTATGAAATTACGCCAGCTTATGAATATGAATACGATCAAGCAAGTGGCAAAGTAAAAACAATCGAAAATCCTTTTGTAGTGAAAGACGATGAAGGAGTCGAAGTCTGCAGTTTGCTTGCTCCACCTGTGGCGCTTTCGCTAATTCGGCAGCTGGTGGAAATTTTAGGATTATAATTAAAAGTTTGGCTTTTGAGCTCCTAAGATCCGATCTTAGGACGCTCCTAAGATCGGATCTTAGGAAAAATGCATCCCGAATACCAATATCTCAATCTTCTCAAGGATATTCTTGAGAATGGCTCGGATAAAAAATTGTTCCTCACCCCTGAAGTCCAGGAGCAATATCGAAAAAAAGGCGAAGAGTTGCCTTTCATCCGTTCGGTTTTTGGCCGGATGATGAGGTTTGACCTCGCAGAGGGATTTCCCCTGCTTACCACCAAAAAAGTTTTTTATCGGGGAATATTCGAGGAACTGCTTTGGTTTCTCATGGGCGATTCGAACATAAAATACCTTGTCGACCGCGATGTTCACATCTGGGACGAATGGGCCTGGAAAAAATACCACAAGTGGGCGCTTGAGAACGCGCCGGACAAAGATATGGAACAAAAAGATTTCATTGCCAAGCTTAAATCAGAACCGGCCGATAGCGAGTTTGTGAAAAGGTGGGGCGATCTTATCACAATATACGGCCGCATGTGGCGCCGCTGGCCGGCCTCGGACGGGCGCGAGATCGACCAGTTGGGATATTGCATTGACGGCCTCAAGGACAAGCCTTATCGAAAATCATACGTGGTTTCTGCCTGGAATCCGGATTTCATATATAAAATGGCTTCTCCCCAAAACCGGAACGAAGTGCCCCCTTTTTGCCACACGACCTACCAGTTTGCGGTTGTGAACGACAAATTGAATCTAGGCCTCTATCAAAGGAGCGCGGATGTCTTTTTGGGCGTTCCTTTCAACATCGCGAGCTACGCCCTGCTTCTTCTCATGGTGTCTCAAGTCGTGGGTATTCCAGCCGGTGAATTCATTCATATTTTCGGGGATGTCCATATTTACTCCAACCATTTCAATCAGGTGAAAGAGCAGATATCCCGCGAGCCAAAACCCTTTCCGACACTGAAACTGAATCCGGACAAAAAAGAAATTGATGATTTTGTCTATGAAGACTTTTCGCTCGAAGGCTACGACCCGCACCCGGCAATCAAAGCGGAAATAGTGAATGTTGGCGGCTCCTAGAATTTTCGCAAAACATCCGCTTTTTCGAGTAGGCTACCTGTTTGTTTTGCAAACAGTCTCACGCGATACTCTCAAAATCGGATGTTTTACTTAGAAATTGTATGAAAATAATTCTCATGATGGCAATGACAGCTGACGGAAAGATCGCTAAATCGAGCGATCATTTTCCTAATTGGACCTCGAAAGAAGACAAAAAAATGTTCATGGAAGTGACGAAAGAGCACGGCACGGTAATCATGGGAGATAAAACTTTTTTCACTTTTCCAAAACCTTTACCGGATCGGCTGAATGTCGTCTTTACTCTGCTTGAGAATCCACCGGAAACAGAAAACGTGAAGTGGGTAGGCGGCGATCCGGAGCAAGTTCTTTTGGAGCTCAAAAAAATGGGATACAAATCCGCGGTTCTGGGCGGGGGAAAATATATGAATTCCCAATTTCTGGAAAAGAAACTCATTGATGAAATCTGGCTCACCATCGAGCCCAAAATTTTCGGCGATGGCCTCGGAGTTTTCAGCGGCGATTTCAATATCGACTTGAAACTTTTGGATGTGGAAAAAATAAACGAAAATTCAGTAGTGGTGAAGTATAAAGTAATGAATTAACTAAATTTGATGTTATCCGACATCCAAATCGCCCAAAAATCGAAAATGAAACCCATTCGGGAAATCGCCAAAAAAATCGGAATTGGCGATAATTTTTTGGAATTGTATGGAAATTATAAGGCGAAACTTACTCCCGAACTTTGGGGAAAAATAAAAAAAAGACCGGACGGAAAACTTATTTTGGTGACGGCGATCACTCCAACTCCTGCCGGCGAGGGAAAAACGACAACTTCAATCGGGCTCGCGCAGTCTTTTTGGAAACTTGAAAAAAAGGCGGTTCTGGCGCTTCGCGAGCCGTCTCTCGGGCCCTCAATGGGCATGAAAGGCGGCGCGGCGGGAGGGGGATATGCCCAGGTGATGCCAATGGAAGACATCAATCTCCATTTCACAGGGGATATCCACGCGGTGACCGCGGCCAATAATCTTCTCGCTTCTCTCATCGACAACCATATTTATTTTGGAAATAAACTCGGAATCGACCCCAAAAAAATTTTTTGGAAGCGGTGCTTGGATCTAAATGACCGGGCCTTGCGAAAAATTGAACTAAAGATTGACAAAAAATCGAGAAACTATTCACGCAAAGAGGCATTCAATATTTCCGTCGCATCGGAAATTATGGCAATTTTGTGTCTTTCGGAAAACGTCGCCGACCTCAAAAGAAAACTAGGAAAGATTGTCATCGGCCTCAATTGCTCCGGGAAACCTGTTTACGCGCGATCTCTCAAGGCCGAAGGAGCCATGGCAGCGCTTCTCAAAGACGCGCTCAAGCCAAATCTCGTGCAAACGCTCGAAAATACTCCTGCTATCATTCATGGCGGCCCGTTTGCGAACATTGCCCATGGGTGCAACAGCGTGCTTGCGACAAGATATGCCCTGAAGCTTGGAGATTATGCGATAACCGAAGCCGGCTTTGGAGCCGATCTCGGCGCGGAGAAATTTTTCGATATCAAATGCCGGCTGGCAAGGCTAAAACCCGACGTGGCAGTGATTGTGGCGACGATCCGGTCACTGAAACATAACGGCGGAATGTCAAAAGAAAATCTCAAAAAAGAAAATCCGGGAGCCCTTTCGAAAGGGATCGCGAATCTTGAAAAACATCTCGAAAATATCCAAAAATTTGGTGTTCCGGCAATTGTGGCTCTCAACGTTTTCCCGACTGATACTAAGAAAGAAATTGAATTGGTTGAAAATACTGTGAAAAAAATGGGAGCAAGAATTTCCCGCTCCGAAGTCTGGGCAAAAGGTGGCCAGGGCGGAACAGAGTTGGCGAAAAAAGTTTTGGAAACAATAAAAAGCGAAAAAAGAAAATTTGCTCCGCTCTACAGCGAAAAGAAATCTATCAAGGATAAAATCAACATTATCGCCAAAGAAATATACGGCGCCGGAAATGTATTTTTTTCCAAGGAAGCCAAGGGGCAGATGAAAATGATCGAGCGCGAAAGGCTAGACAAAGTTCCTGTCTGCATTGCCAAAACGCAATTTTCCCTTTCAGACGATCCGAAAAAACTGGGCCGGCCTCAAAATTTCACTTTGAATATCCGGGAAATCCGCGTCTCAAACGGCGCCGGCTTCATTGTGGCCATCGCCGGTGAAATCATGACTATGCCAGGCCTTCCCAAATCTCCCGCGGCAGAAAGAATTGATGTGGATGGAGAGGGAAGGATAAAGAATCTTTTTTAGTGAAGAATCTTATCATTAAATTATTTTTCTTCTAACATTAAATTTTAGGAGGTTTTAACTGTATTTGACTTTTTTTAGTGATAGTTTAATATTGTTCCACGACGAAAAGTTATTATTTTGGTTCGGTAAAATTTTTGCAGGAGGTGATTTATGGAGGGTCAGGGAATGAAAAGGATTATCATTGTCGTGAATCCACCCGATTTCGATCCCGTGCATGTCAGGCCGGAATTGGTCGGGGATCGACTTTTCCAGCGTCGGTTTGCTCTATTAAAGCAGGTAGAGTCAGATGGCTTATCCAGTCTTTTGCCAATCGACCTGGCCGACCGGGAAATTGCCGAGTTGGAGAAATTTCTCGAACACAGGTATATCAAGGCATCTCTCGGCAGGATTGGTCTAGTTCGCAATTCCTTTATTGCCGATTGCCAAAGTTTGATTGGCAACGGAATGACTGGTACAATTAGAAAAATTCGCAGGGCGATTCAGGAATATTTCGGAGTTGAAACTCGAATGTCCTGTCTCAACTGCCTGGCACACAGGCAGGTGTGCAGCTGCACACCTGCCTTAGACTCTGCCCTTAATTTATGTTTTTGAAAGAAAAAGTAAGCCGGATTGGAGGAGCCGGCTTTTTATTTTTATAAAAAAGCATAATTTCTTTTTTCCAATGCTCCAAGGTATTGGAACAAATTAAAAAATAGTTTTTGAATATTATTATTTTACATATCATGCTATAGCATAATATGTAAAATTATTTCTGCATTTTTTAGCTACGGGATAACCAGTTTCTTGGGATGATTTGTCAAATTCTGGAAACTGGTTTTGGTGACGAGGATCATATCTTCAAGCCTGATACCGCCTAATCGGGAATAATATAATCCCGGCTCAATGGTTATAATATTCCCTGTTTCCAGAATATCCTCCGAATTTGCCTTGAGACTGGGTTTTTCATGAATGTCGAGTCCGACTCCATGGCCGAGACCGTGAATAAATCCATAGTCGCCAATATGATATCCGTTTTTTAAAATAACATTTGCCGTAATATCATAAATTTCTTTCGCACTCACTCCGGAGCGGATTTTTTTTATGGCCGCGTTTTGCGCGCGCAAAACTGCCGCATACATTGTTTGGATTTCGGGCGATGGCCTCCCTTTTACATAAGTCCGGGTCATGTCGGAAAAATAGCCGGACGCGCGATGGCGGGGAAAAATATCGCAAACGATCGGCTGGTGAGGCAAAATCGGTCCGAAGCCGATGTGATGCGGGATGGCAGTTTGTTTTTCGGTTGAGATGATCATGCCAAGGAGGTCGAACATTCCTTTTTCAATGAGCGCTTTTTCGGCTTCCTGTTTCAAGAATTCGCTGGTGAGGATTTTATTCTGATAATAAATTTTATTTTTTCTTATCCTTGATCGGCGGAGAATATTTTCAATGATCCGGAAAGCCATTTTTGTGTGGGCGAGGCTTTCTTTGATATATCTGATTTCTTCTTTTGTTTTCACGGCCCTTTCCGGAAAAAAAGGAAAAGCGGGAACAAGCTTTGCCCCTTTTCTGCGCAAAAAATCGGCCATATCGAGCGGGAAATGGATGGGAATTTGAACCTTCCTTCCCATCAAGCCATATCTTTTGAAGATATAATAGGCGAGTTTATTGCGGTCGCTGGTTTTCAGGCGCAATTTTTTGGCTTCTTCCGAAAAGGGATTGAGAGGAACTGATTTTATTCTTAAGTTTTTGGGAATAATGCTAAAGTCAACTTTGTCGAGCAAGGCATATTTTTTACCACGAGTTTCCAAATAAAAAAAAGAGCTTGTGACAGGCGTCTTCACCGCGTAGTGCATATCAGAGTCTTTTGTGCTTCCGAAAATAACTTTATTCATATTAGACATAATAAACTCTTGACGGATAATTTCAAGCTTGATAGAATATTTTTGTAATGAACACTAGTCAAGCTAAAACTTTTTTCTTCAGCTATTTCTGGTTTACGCACCAGGCCGGTTTTGGTTTGAATGGAATTTTTGCAAAAAGATAAAGTCTCGAAGAAATTGCAAGCAAACCAAAATCGGCCAGCGAGCCGGTTTTTTAGTTATTTCCCAAAAGGAGGCAGTCAATGGCTAAAGCTCGAGAGGAAATGGATAGGCTGATAAGCGAGATATTGAACCCACCACCCGAAATTGGGGAGAATCAACTTTTCAACAGAAATTACAAGTTGGCTCATGAGAATCTTTTGCCTCTTGTGGCAGAAGCGCCGCTGGTATATTTCGATCTTCTCAAGGATTATTGCCGGCGTGGGAAAATTCCTACGGATCTGAGCAAGGGTTCGGCCGGTTTTTTCCCCTTAACGGTCGCCGTGCAGGGAATGCCGCAATGGCGCGTCAAGCAGCTTGCCCAGATGCTTGAGTGGCCGGAAGTGTACGGGCGTTATGATTTCTCAGTACTGGCGCCTCTTATAGACCGGGTGGCGGAGATTCAAAATATCGATGCGATTCCGCATCTTCGGAAATGCGCTGACCTGATCAAAGTGAGCGCCCATGCCGCCGACACTGACGGGAGATTGCGGCCGAGGGTGAAGTGGATGGTGGCAAAAATCAGGAAAGCGATTATCGGATGTAACGGTCTTAAGAAAAAAGCGGTTGATGCGATGCCGGAAGCGTTCCTTTGGCAATCAGCCGGTCGATGATTTTTGAATGCGCCAACGCGCGCCAAAATTTCACGAAGTCCTTTCAAGGTCAGCCGACCTTGGGAGGACTTTTCTTTTTGTGCTAGAATGTTATTAATCGATTAAATCAAATATATGGTGAATAAATCAAAAAATTTGGCAATCGCGGTGGATATTGGAGGAACTAACCTGCGGACGGCGTTTGTGGACGAAAAAGGAAAAATTATTGCAAAAAATATCGTTAAAACGGTTCGCAAGGGAAGAAGCGGAAATATTGTTGCAGAACAAGCAATTGGAGAAATAAAAAAAATAATCGGCGATAGCGGTGTCAGAAAATATGCGGGCATCGGGGTGAGCGTTGCCGGACCGATTGATCCGAAAAAAGGTGCGAGCGTGAATCCACCGAATATGAATTTCCGCTTTGTGCCAATTGTTGCGCCTCTGAAGGAAGAATTTCGAATACCGGTTTATATTATGAACGACTGCATCGCGGGCGTGCTGGGGGAAAAGCATTTTGGCGCGGGAAAGAAATTCAGCAATCTGGTCTATATCACAATGTCTTCTGGAATTGGCGGAGGCGCAATCGCAAACAGAAATCTGCTTATGGGGAGGGGCGGAAACGCGGCGGAAATCGGGCACATGACGGTGGATACGAAATTTGATTTGCCCTGCAGCTGTGGGAAAGGCCGGGGGCATTGGGAAGCCTATGCTTCCGGGAACAGTATCCCGAAATTTTTTCGGATTTGGGCGAAAAATTGTCGCTTGGAAGCCGAACTTCCAAGCGAGGCGAAAGCTATTTTCCAGGCGGTACGGAATAAAGACAAAATCACTTTGAAATTCATGGAAGAACTTGGAAAAATAAACGGGCGGGGAATATCGAATGTCATTGCGGCTTACGACCCGGGAATCATTATCCTGGGCGGAGCGGTAGCGCTCAGTAGTGGGGATTTGGTGCTTAGATATGCGAAAAAAAATATTGACAAATTTTTGCGGCTGCCGGAAATCAAAATATCAAATCTTGGCGAAAACGCACCCCTTCTCGGCGCGGCGGCTATGGTTCTTAACAAGCAGTGAACAATGACCAATGATCAATAAAATTTCAAAATTATTGTTCATTGTTCTTTGGTCTTTAATCACTGACGCTTGTGGATAACCTCTCTTGACCAGCCGTCCAAGATAATATATCCTCATAACTGTTATGCAATCTGCCATTGCGAAAAATTCTTTCCACACGATGCTTGTCCTTATGCTACTACTCGTCGTAGTCCGTTTTTCGCTGGGCAGAGTGTTTTATAAGATAACCAATTAGCAAATTTCGATAAAACACATAGAACTCTCCGCCCGGCGCAAAACCTAAAGCGCCGAGTTTTTATTTTAAGGAGGGAAAGCGTATGCCTGAAAATCCGGCGGGGTTGGGTTATAAGGAGGAAAAAATCGTTCATTTTCAAAAAAATATATCCGTGGCGGAAAAGTGCCGAGATTGCAACGGATACAAGACAGAAGAAAAGACATTCTGTCCTCGTTGTATCGCTCGGGGAAGGGCCGAAAGGCTTCAGGAAACGGAAATCGTTTTCTATTGCCTGGAGTGCTGTTTCCGGTGCCTGCCGGGAGCATACGCGCTTTATCGGGCGACAGCAATGCGGTTTTTATGCTCCTGCCAAAAGTTGATTGCGCAGGGCTTCAAAGAACCGGCGATAACAAAACTCATCTAGTGGAAAGGGAGGAGAAATGCGTGATAAAAATCAAAATCCGTATCCGGAATGCGAACAATGCGAGAAGCATGCAGGACTGGATGGCTGCAGCTTGATAGCGGATAAGCGCCTCTGTCCGCCGCTTCGCTTTCGGAAACCGGCGAAAAACGGAGGGCAAAAGCCCGCGGTGAAATTGAACTGAAAAAGAATCACGCAGGGTGCGGGGGCTCGGGACGCAAGTCGGACCAGCCCTTTTTTATTGACAATTTCTTTCAGATATATATAATTGTATTCAATGAACCACAGAACTTTTTTCAAAATTATTGCCAGCATTATTATCCGGCCGCAGTTGCCCGGCAAGTTTTCATTTTAAGTTGACAAGAAACTTGAAATCGAAACTGGCCCGGCAACGGCCGGTTTTTTTATGTTCCTTTGCCCGCTGATTCGGTGATTTGAAAAAAAATGAGAGGTGGCTATGCGTTTTGATTTTCCCGACAGATGCGGAAGAGTTCTCGCTGACGCCTTAAAATATAGCGAGGACGCGGCTTTTAACAGGTTTCCGTCCAGCAGAAAGGAGAAATTTGAAAAAGATTTGAAGGAAACAAATTTCCCGCTTCGCCATTTATGCAGCCAGTTTGATGGTTGTCCCGTAGAAGTGCGGATAATTTGTGAAGAGAGAATCCAGCAATTCAGATCATGTCCTTAGGAGGGGGCATAATGGAAAAAATTCGCGAAAAACTTGATCGGGGGAAAATTTTTCCCGAAGGCTGTGGGGTAAAAGAAATTGTAATGGCCGAGCCGGGGAAAGCGGGGCAGGTTACTGCTGATATTCTCTGGCTGATTGGTTTGCCGGCCGGTGGGAATATCTGCCTCGTCTGCGGGGAAACCAGCCTGTGCAAAGCGAGAAGGGAAAGCTAATCGGCAAAAAGAGGGGAGGGCCAATGTGCCTTCCCCTTCTGTTTTTTTTGTGATAAGTTGGATAAGAGAAACATAATGATTAGGTGAAAAAAAATGAACGGATATACAAAAAAGAGCCTGGAAACGATGGGCGAAAAAGGCCCGAGCGAAAATCAGGAATCGAAAAATCCGGATCAGGCACCGGATAATTCGCCGGAAAACTCCGAAGAAGGGAAAAAAGAAAGAAAAGATAGGCCGCCGCTTGAGGCCAAAACTTTTGAAGATCGTATTGCCCTCTGCCATGCTTGCGCTGAAAAAATGGCGGGAGACATACCGGTGCTTCGGGATGTGTATAGGATGCTGACGGCGGGTGTTTTTGTCGCTGAAAAAGAGGGAACATCAGAATATATAGAGGCAAAGAAGAAATTTTATAAGGATAATTACTCGCTTTCTGAAATAGTGGTATACCTTCTGAAAAATTATCCAGGAAATCCAGAAGGTGGAAATAAAGAGAATGGAAACAAAGGGGGCGGCGAAAGCCTAACGATAGGCAAGCCAGTCGAAATGGAAAAATTGGAGCGTTTGCAGGGGGCTGACGCGCAAGACACAGAAGCAAGAATACGCGGAGTGCGACAAGAGCTGGGCCTTCCGGAGCAAACTGCCGAAGGCGCGACGGGAGCAGAAAAAAGATCAATTTGAAGAGAATTTAAGAATTAAGAAAAAAATATGGATCTAAGAGAACAGGCGGCAGAAATGTCCCAGGAAATCAGAAAGCAAAGCGAAGCAATGGGTGAATTTTCCGGAAAGCTGGCAAAATTTTCCGAATTGGTGAGCGGACTGGAAGCCGAAGGCAAAAAACTCCGGGAAGAAAACCTCAAACTGATTGAGGAGAAAAAAGAGCTAATGGCAGAAAATCAAAAAATTCAAGAAACGAACAAGGGCTTGCAGAGCGAAATAACCAGTCTGAAAAAATAGATATCGTAGACATCATCGGATGTCTACAGAATATCGGGCTGTATCCCCGCACTATACAAGTAAGCGCGGGGTGAATATATCGGTAGTATCCGCCAAAGGCGGACAGGCGCAAGGCTGGGTGAAAATATTATCCGGGATGTAGTATAGTGGTAGTATGCAAGGCTGGGGGTCTTGTAGCGGGAGTTCGATTCTCCCCATCCCGAAAATAATAATCTGGGTTTTAACCCGCCTGAATTTTGCGATGCAAATTTTGGCGGGCGATTCCCAGCAGCGCGAATTTTTTCAGAAATATTTTTAAGATAATAACTAGTCGTCGCAAAAAATATGCTTCGCGAACCATTTTACGATCCAAAGAAATCATACGAAGAAAATTATGCAAGAGGGCCATTCGGCGCTTTTGCTGAAACCGAAAAGTTTCAAAATCGAGGCCCGTCTTCGCAAGGCCCCGACGAGGCAAGTGAACCGAAGTATGATTTTTTGGGCAACAAAGTTTATCTTCCTTTTGGAATTCCGGCCGGGCCGCTTCTCAACGCCCGTTTCGTAAAAGCAGCGCTTGATATGAGATTCGATATCGCCACATATAAGACTGTTCGAACCCAGGAATATCCCTGCCATCCTCATCCGAATGTTGTGGCTGTTGACTTTGAAGGTAATTTGTCTGTGGAAAAAGCGGCCGGGGGGCTCACCTCGAAAGAAAATTACGACGAACCTCTCTCCATCACCAATTCTTTTGGCGTTCCCTCAACCGATCCGGAAATTTGGCAAAAAGACCTCGCGGATGCGGTGAAATATGCCGGAACCGGTCAAGTGGTGGTTGGTAGTTTCCAGGGAACGAAAAAAGGGGACGGGAACGTGGAAGGATTTGTTTCGGATTTTGTGCTGGCGGCGCGGCTTGTGAAAGAAACCGGCGCAAAAATTTTGGAAGTCAATTTTTCCTGTCCCAACGAAGGAACAGCCCATCTTTTGTGTTTCGATATTCCGATGGTGCGAAGAGTGAGCGAGGCAATCAAGAATGAAATTGGAGATACTCCCCTCGTGATAAAAATTGCCTACTATGAAGACCAGAAGGCGCTCAAGAAATTGGTTCAAGATGTCGGAAATATTGTGGACGGGATTTCGGCCATCAACACAATCGGCTCGGCGGTGAGAACCAAGAGCGGCGAGCAAGCTCTTCCCGGTGAAGGGCGACTGGTGAGCGGCGTTTGCGGAGAGGCCATCAAATGGGCTGGACTTGAGATGACGGAAAGGCTAGCGAAACTGCGCGAAGAACTTGGAATGAAATTTGCGATCGTCGGCGTGGGAGGAGTTTCCAGCGTGGAGGATTTCAAAAAATATCGCGCGGCGGGCGCGGACGCGGTGATGAGCGCTACTGGTGCAATGTGGAATCCCCTGCTTGCCCGGGGAATCAAAAAAGAATTATAGATTGTTTCCTTATAAGCAGACAGAAAATCGGAGAATTTTTTCCTTCGGTTTTTTTGTGGAATTTTTCCTGCAAAAATGACGTAATAGCAGACAGGCAGAACCCTGGAAGGCGAATTTTTCACAAGAGAAAAATACAAGGGAGAACCGATATGGTCAGATATGCGAAAGGAAGAAAAAGGGACTGGACAAAAGTTGATCCAAGGATTGTAGAGGAAATTTTACTGGATCTCATCACGCAGCCGGATATTATGACAGCAGAAGAGTGTGGATCTGCCTGTCTCCAACTAAATTTCCAGAGAACCCAATTTCGGATTGATCGTCTTCCTCTCTCCATCGCCCGGAAAATTCCGGCTTTAGTTAGTAAGATCCACGAGCTGTCCCAAGTACCTTTTTAGGCTCTGAATTCGGGGCCCCAACCGAGGAGCCCGCTAACATTGTTAGGGGCTTTCTGTTTTTTCAGCTTTGATCGTGCTGGCGGGGCAAAATGTGCTAATATACATATTATCAATCAAAAAAATGGACGTTTTTTCCCACGGGCTTTGGGCGGGGGCAGGAGCCAAAGCCGTCAATTTGAAAAAGAAAAAGCCGCTCCGTCTATGGCTCGCGATGGCCTGGGGATTTTTCCCCGATGTTTTTGCCTTTGCCCTGTCTTTCATATATCTCAATTATTTCCGCATTACGTCCGGCGGGACACCTTTCGCGATTCGTCCCGGAGAAATTGAACCGCCGATTGGCCAGCAGCCCTTCATTCTTCGCTTGACACATTATCTCTACGACGCGAGCCATAGTTCGCTTGTTTTTCTTGTTATTTTCGGTTTGGTGGCCTGGTATTTTCGCAAACCAGTTTGGGAGTTGGGAGGATGGTTTCTTCACATTCTGATGGATATTCCGACCCACTCATTTGCTTTCTTCCCGACGCCTTTTCTTTGGCCGCCTTCAGACTTCATGGTCAACGGGACGCGCTGGGGAACGAGGGCTTTCATGCTGACCAATTATTCTTTGCTGGCTTTTGCCTATGGGCTGATTTGGCTGATTGGAAGAGCAAAAAAGAGAAAGGAGAAGAAAGTATGGACAAAAAAATAATCATTCTTGCTGGAGCTATCACTGTTTTTGCGGCGGTTATAATTTATAACCTCTACAGCATCGTTTCCGTCAAGCAAACTGTCGTCGAAAATAATCTGCCAAGCAAAGTCAAGGACATTGTCACTAATCAAATTTCCCCCGGACAGAAAAATCCGCCAGCCCCGGCGCCTGTTTTTAGCGCTCCTCTTGAGAAGGCCGGGGAACGTGTCACGAAAAAAATTTTTGGGCAATATATCACTCCCCAAAATTCTCCTGTTCGGCCGGAAAAGTTCCGGGGCTATCACACCGGGACAGATTTTGAAATTTTTCCGGAGGAACTGAATACTGATGTTCCGGTGCGTTCCGTTTGCGACGGGAAAATCGCGCTCAAGAAAACAGCCACCGGATACGGCGGTTTGTTGGTCCAAAATTGTGGACTAGATGGTCAACTTGCCTCGCCGGAGCTCGGCGACGGGCCGATTTCGGTGATTTATGGCCACTTGAAACTCACGAGCATCACAAAAAAAGCTGGCGACGCGCTGCCCTTGGGTGAAAAAATCGGAATTTTGGGAAAAGCTTTTAGCTCTGAAACGAGCGGCGAGCGCAAACACCTGCATCTGGGGATTCACAAAGGCAGTTCTGTGAATATCTTGGGTTACATCCAAAACCAATCGGAGCTTTCGGGATGGATTAATCCATGCAGCCTTGATGCGGTTTGCCAGTGATTTGAGAAATATCTATTATAATAATTGTAAAGATTAAAAAACATATGGCTAAAAATGTATCCCGCACCGGCTCGGTGAAAAAGCGCGACCAGGTCTGGAATCCGCGCACGAAGCGCTGGACGAAAAGAAAAAAACAGACCGGCCGTTTTATGGACCAAAAAGCGGACAAAAAACCGTTCAAGCGAGTGAGGAAGAAATAGAAGATATTAGATAGAAAACAGAAGATAGGATTTTATCTTCTGCTGGTTTATAAATTTGCAAACATTTCAATTCTTTAATGAATTAAGAGGTTTGCTTTTTTTATTGCTCTTTTGTTTATATCGAATACCGACATTGATTCTACTTCACCAGAGAACTGGAATCTTCGCAATGAAAATTTGCTATGTTCTTTTTTGCCAATACAACCACGCTACCAATGATGGTAGTATATGCAAAATAGGAGCCGATGAGTTTTTCTTGGAAATAAATTTGCAAAAAGAAAACCGCCAGCCCGGAGTCCAAAAGCGGTTGTGCCTTTGGCGGACTGGCGGAACAATATCCTGCTGGTTATTTTTCAGTTGCTTCTTGTGGGCGAAGCCGGGTGTTTTTCTAATGATGCGAGGCTTAATAAAACGGATCCACAGTCTATTCTTTCCCCGGTGATGCGCTTGAGAAATTCCTGTCGCATGTTGTCTCCTCTGGCTCGGATTAAAAGGAATTTGCAGAGTTCTTGAAGGTTTTGAGATCTGGCGGCGGTTGCCGGCGCTGTTCAGCGGGGTAAGTTAATTTCCCACTTTCTTCGGCGGCGAGGAGTTGTTGCAGCGGATCGTTAAAGTTACCGTGACCTTGGGCGCACAATTCATGCTCGATCCCTGAATGTGGCAATCTTATTTCTTTTTTCCGTACCGGCATAACTTCCTCTCATTTTATAAAATAGCGGATTTTTCCGCTTTACTGCCGAAAATTAAGGAACTGCCTATTATATTACTTTTTCTCCCGCATGTCAATTCGAATATGAAATGAGCCCTGAAATAGGCTTTTTTTGATTATAGAAAATTTCTTCTGGCGGGGCAAGGCTTTTTGTGAGATAATGGGATAAATTGAATATTAATGTCAAAAAATAATATGCAAGTTACGGAGCTTATAAAAAGCAGCGAGACATATAAAAAAGTCTTGAACATAAAAGCAGAAATATCAGCCAAGAAACATGATCTTGAAATGGCCGAGGCGACTCTCAAAACGCAGGAAAGAAACAGGGAAAGTCTCATCAGTATTAGGGGAAGCATGAACGAAAACAGGGACGGAATGAGAGGAACAGAGGGGACAATAGAAAAATTGAAAAGTGCAATTGAAAATCTGGAGCAGGAACTCAAGATTGAGGAGGAAAAACTTCAGGAAAATAAATCCGGCCAATCGGAGGAAGGAGAGAAATAATTTGTAAAAGTTTAATTCCTCGAATATAAAAATAATCCATGGAAATTTTGAAAAATTTGTGGAGGGAGAAAAAACAAACAGAGGAATCTTTTCCGGCGGATCTGAAGGACCTGATCATACAGCGCCAAGAAAAAGAAAAAAATATCAAGGGACTTGAAACAGATATGGCTCTTACGGCATCAGACAGAAGCCAGAGAAGCTCTTTAGACGGGAAGAGATTGAGCGAGCTGAAGAGCCAGGATCGGAGAATAGCGAGGGAAATATTTGATCTTTGCGGGAAATATGGCATAGAAACCTCCAGGTTTTTGTCGCCTGATGAAATCAGCGAATTTTCTTCAAGCGAAGAAATTGAAAAAATAGCGGCATAATTTCTGAAAAATAATTTTATGTCCACAAAAAAAGTTTTCACGGCTGAAGAGGCCGAAGAAATCGGCGAAAAATTGGGAATCAAATGGGACAAGTTTGACGTCGAGCAGTTCCGGATGGGCCTCGATGTCGAACTTGAGCACGGGACAGTTGACCCAAACACGAACGTGACCAATGATGATCCGCTGACGACTGGGAAAATCGCCCTGGCCCATCTCAACGAATTTCCAGATTATTACACCCGCCTTTATGCCATGGAAGAAGAAGCGGAGAAAGTTTGGGAAGGGAAATAGTGTAAAATCCCGCACTTTCCGGTTATCAATTTTCATTTCGTGAATTAAAATAATTATTTATAACAAACTTTTAACAAAATATCTTTGTTGAAAGTGCGGGACAAGTAATATGGAGGAAACAACAAAAAAAGAAACAAGTCCCAAGCATGTTTGGGCTATTTTGGTTGCAGTCGCGCTGGTTGCCGGCCTTGTTTTCATTTTTCAAAAAAACCAAAAAGAAAAGCCGATTTCACCGGCCAGGACAAGAACGGCGGGGATCGACCAGCAAAAGGTGGCTGAAATAAAAAAATTTGGATCGGAGCAGGAATTCAAGGATTATATTGCCAAAGCCAAAAGCGCTTCCGGATTTTTTGGCGGAAGGGGAGGCGCGGGGGGACCGGGACTTTTGGAAATGAGCGCCAAAAGCAACGATGGGTTTGGCCTTCCGATGGCTGCCGCGCCTTCCCGGGTTTCCGAAACAAACGTCCAGGTGGCCGGCATAGACGAACCGGACGCGGTAAAAACAGACGGGAAAGAAATATATTTTTCCGTTCCCCGTCCGCAGGTCATGCCTTTTGACGACACGGTCGGAAGATCAGATGAATCGAGCGCGCTGTTTCCGCTTCAAGTCACGGGAGGAACAAAGGCCATCAAGGCCTTTCCCCCGGACAATTTGGCGGTGGATTACAAAATTGACAAAAGCGGAGACTTGTTGCTTGTTGGCAAGACGCTGGTTGTCATTCCCTCCGAGCGGTATTATTTCGCAAAAGACGCAAACAAAATATACGGCTTTGACGTTTCGGACCCCAAAAAGCCCAAAGAGCTTTGGAGCATTGAAATGAAAGAAGCCGTTTCCATTGCCGGTGCGCGGCTTTATAAGGGGAAAATATACCTGGCGACGAAAACTGACATTATTGACGAAAACAAATTTTGCACCATGGAGACTCTCGTTGTCAATGGCCAGCCCTGGCGGGTGAAATGCGCCGAAATTTATCATCCCACTGCCATTGTTCCGTCCGACGCAACTTATACTGCCATGGTGATCAATCCCGCAACCGGCAACATTGAAAAAGACATTTCTTTTGTCGGATCGAGCGATTATACTTCCTCGGTAACCTATATGTCCGAAAATTCGCTCTATGTGAGCTACTATTATCCCGGCGACCAGGTGAAGATTCTGAACCTCTTTTTTTCCGAAAACAAAAATCTTGTCCCGGAATGGTTCTTGGAAAAGCTTGGAAAGCTCGAAGAATACGATATTTCCACCGCCGCTAAAACCACAGAAGTCTGGAATCTCATTGAAAGATACCAGAGCTCTCTGACGAGCGACGAGCGAATGAAGGCGGAAAATGAAATAGAAAACAAAATGGTTGAATTCCTCAAAACGCACCGGCGCGAGCTCGACAGCACCGGAATTGTGAAGATCGATGCCGGAAATTTGAATGTGGACACAATCGGCACCGTTCCGGGGAAACTCCTCAATCAATTCTCCCTCGATGAATACAAAGGCGATTTGCGCGCAGCCACCACTATCGGGCAGAATTTTTTTGGCTGGGGATTCGGCGCAGGGCGGACAAGCGAAACGGCAAACGATGTCTATATCCTCGGCGACAATATGAAAATCGAAGGTTCGGTGATTGATCTCGGGAGAGGGGAGAGGATTTATGCCGTTCGCTTCATCGAAGACAAAGGCTATGTCGTCACTTTCAAGCAAATTGATCCGTTTTATGTCCTCGATCTTTCCGATCCGGTGAATCCGGAGAAGAAAGGAGAGTTCAAAATTCCGGGATATTCTTCGTATTTGCACCCGATCACCAAGGACAAAATTCTGGGAATCGGTGAAGAAGAGGGTCAGGTGAAAATTTCCCTTTTCGACGTCACCGATCCGGCAGATCCGAAAGAAATTTCGAAATATAATCTCGATGAATACTATTCCGAAATTTCCCAAACCCACCACGTCTTTCTCCTTGACGCCAAACATGAAATTTTCTTCCTGCCGGGCTCAAAAGGCGGCTATATTTTCTCCTATGCCGGCGACAATTTGAATCTTGCTAAAACCATTTCTGAAACGGCGGTGAAAAGGGCCATCTATATGGACGATTATTTGTATGTGATCGGGGAAGATAAACTCGTCGTTTTGAACGAGAAGGATTGGGAGAGAGTGGGGGAGCTGGAGCTGTAAATCTTTACGAATTACCAGCCTCGCCGGCGAGGCTGGCTAATCTATTCCGAATATACAAAATTTAGATAAACATGATAAAAACAAAAATAAAAGATAGCTCACTTATTCCAAACGAGAGGATAATCAACCGCATATTCTTCATTCGCGGCAGAAAAGTCATGATTGACAGAGATTTGGCAGAACTTTATGGGGTTGAAACAAGAACGCTTAATCAGGCCGTGAGAAGGAGTTCAAAAAGATTCCCGGGTGATTTTGTGTTCGAGCTTAACAAACAAGAAATGGAAAATTGGAAATCACAAATTGTGATATCCAATCGTGAAAAATGGGTTTAAGGAAGCCTCCTCTTGCTTTTTCTGAACAAGGCGTAGCTATGCTCTCGAGCGTTTTAAACAGCGAAAGAGCGGTTCAAGTGAACATCCAGATTATGCGGACTTTCACGAAACTGCGGGAAATACTTTCAACGCACAAAGATTTGCGCGAAAAAGTAGAAAAAATGGAGCAAAAATACGACAAAAGATTCAAAATAGTTTTCGACGCCATTCGGCGGCTTCTCGAAGCCAAAAGAACTGAAAAACCGTAGCCAATGGGATTCCGGGACAGGAAATAGCTTTTGGAGCAGGTGCTTATTAACTAAATTACTTTATATAAAGCAAATTTGTCCAATCAGACTGGACAAATTTTTGTTTTGGGTGTATAATACATCATTGAGCATAGCACCTTGATATTTTGTTTTTCACGGCATATCATTGCGGCTTTTGGCGAGCTTGCCCCGTGCGATGAGCTTTACGGGGTTTCTTGAAAAGTTTTCCAAAAACCGCAATGATGCGGCGCAGTCAAATTTATTTATTGCAGGAGGAACCGCCATGTCGGAACATGGAACCGCCTTCCAGCAAATGCCGGGATGGTATGTGGAATTTCAAATGGCAGTGCTTCGCGCATTGCCCCGTGACATTAATCGAGAAACCGCTGACGGTTGGCGGAATAACGGCGAGGCGCTTGCCAAAAATTTTCGGCAAATTTTGATTCCGCCGGATAGCAAACCGCTTGCACCGTCCGAAACTATCGATACTATCATCCGTATTGACCGCTCGATCCGACCGGCTTATCCCGATTGGGTGCAAATGGTCATGCACCCCGAGCTTGAAGATACCGGACCAGCCGAGTTCGACCTTGCCGAGGTTGAACAGTGGCTGCACAACAAGCAAAAGCGGGGTGTGGTCGAGGGCAATGTCATTTATCAGTTTCTTAAGGATAACGATATGCTCAAAACATGCCTTGGTCTGCGCGACGGCGAAGAAATCCAGAAGAAAGGTATTGATCTCTTCAGGAGATTCTTCAAAGGGAAAGCAGTTTATCTCTGGAAGTCTGTCGTTCGGGACCGCGATGGCTTCCTCGGCATTCCGTACCTCGGCGGTGGCGGCAGTGGGGTGATCGTGAGCAGGAGCTGGCTTGACCGCGACTGGTACTCCAGCGAGTCCGCGCTCCGTTTCGCAAATCAGCCCTAGGATCTCGGAGTTTTAGCTCTTTTGGATCCTTTGGATTTTGTCCTTTCAGACCCCCGTGCGGAAATGTGCGGGGTTTTTCTTTTGTGATAAAATAAAAAAGGTAGTAGGCGAATATGTGGGCGATTACGGTTTCCCGCTGCCGAATCCAGTATCTATACATCGAGAGTATTCAAGATCAAGATTTTGAATAGGGTGGTGTATGCAGAAACTTCATAAAAAATGAAGATACTTGGTGCCAAATGCTATGCGATTTCAGATCGCGAATAAGATACAGCCTTGAGAGTTTTCAAGAGGCGGTGGTATAGACGGCATTTTGCACATTCGTTCGGAACCGCAACGACAACCTCAACATTCCGTACCTCAACGATGGCGACAGTGAGGTGATCGTGAACTGGAACTGGCTTGACAACGACTGGAACTCCAACGAGCCCGCGCTCCGTTTCGCAACTCTCTTCATTTCTCCCTCGTTATTTTCCGGGGGAGTTTTGCTTGGAAAGCTGTCCGTTCCAACCGCCAAGCATCTGGCCGATTTCGCTCACTTTTTCGGAGAGAGCGATATATTTTTTGTTGTCCAAAGATTTTGTTTCCCAAAGAATCATAAGGAATATTTTGAGAGTGTCGGTTTTTCGGATGGCGAGCCGGACATAAGGCTGTTTTTCCTCGTGCGGCAAAAAACCGGCAATTGCGATAACCTCGATTATTTCCACGAGGAATTTATCAACTTTTTGTCCGAGGGTATAGCGGTGCGCTTTGGGCAAAACTTGATAATAGCTATACCATAAAAGATATAAGAACTTCGCTTTCTGCAAAAGCGGTAAAAGCGTCGGGGGGGGGGTTCATGGAAATGAAAAATTAAAAATTAAAAGTGAAAAATTTTTGAAAAGTCAGTTATCAAAGAAATTTGAGGATATAATTTCGCTGGAAAATCTTTTGGAGGCATGGAAAGAATTTGAGCGCGGAAAGAAGAACCGGAAAGACGTGCAGGAATTTTCTTTGCGATTGCTGGACAATATCTTTTCGCTTCATCGTGACCTTCTCAATCATACGCATAAGCACGGCGGATATCAAGCGTTCAAGATCAATGATCCCAAACCGAGGGACATTTTCAAAGCGAGCGTTCGCGACAGATTGCTCCACCACGCCATTTACCGGATTCTTTATCCGTTTTTTGAGAAAACATTTATTGCTGATTCGTATTCCTGTCGGATCGGGAAAGGAACGCACAGAGCTATCAACAGATTTCGCGCGTTCGCATATAGGGCCAGCAAAAATAATACAAAGACCTGCTGGATTTTGAAATGCGACATCCGGAAATTTTTCGCGAATATTGATCATGGAATTCTTCTTTCAATTCTGTGTGAGTATATTCCGGATAAAAATATAGTTTGGCTTTTTGGGAATGTGATCGAAAGTTTTTCATCCGCGAGGCTGGGCATTGGCTTGCCGCTGGGCAATCTCACTTCCCAGCTTTTCGTGAATATTTATCTCAATGAATTTGATCAGTTTATGAAACACAAGTTGAAAGCGAAATATTATATTCGCTATTGCGATGATTTCGTGATTTTGTCGGGAGATAAAAAGCGGCTGGAAAATATAATTTTCCCGATAAAAACATTTCTGAAAGAAAAATTAAGATTGGATTTGCATCCCGATAAAATTTATCTCAAAACTTTGGCTTCGGGCGTGGACTTTCTCGGAACGATTAATTTTTTCGATCACCGGATTTTGCGGACGAAAACCAAAAGAAGAATTTGGAGAAGGATAAAAGAGAAAAAATTTCTTCTGCGAGAAGATTTATTGTTGGAGGAATCTTTCAATCAAACACTGCAATCATATTTGGGAATATTGAAGCATTGCCGGGGATATGGTATCTTAAGGAGGATAAATGAAATAACGGAAGCTGTCTATTGAGCTAAGTCTGGCTTAGCTCACAATTTTTGTTTAATAGGATGAATGCTCGATAAAAACGACTGCAATGAAAAAAACGACGAAGAATTGGTCGCCCTGGCTCTCAAAAACCAGGATTTTTTTGCTTGTCTGGTGGAAAGATACGAACCCAAGCTCATGCGCTATGTCCGGCGGATTTCGGCTGCGACCCAGGAAGACGCAGAAGACCTTCTCCAGGAAATTTTCGTGAAAGTCTATCGCAATCTCAACGACTTCGATCCGGATCTCAAGTTTTCTTCCTGGATATACCGGATCGCCCACAACCAGGTAATCAGCTACTGGCGAAAGACGAAAGTCCGCCCGCAGGTACTAAAGTTTGAAGCCGACGAGGATTTCTTGAAGTTTATCGCGACTGACGAAGATCTGGCGCGGGACACCGAAAGGAAGTTTTCCGGCGAGGAAGTCCGGAAAATGATTGAAAATCTCGACGAAAAGTATAAAGAGGTTCTGGTTCTCAAGTTTTTGGAAGGAAAGGACTATAAAGAAATTTCGGACATTTTGGAAAAGCCTCTTGGAACGGTGGCAACTCTCATCAATCGGGCCAAAAAGCAGTTTGCGAAAATCACCAAGGAAAAGGGCATAAAATTTTGATAATAGGCTAAGGCGCCACCTTGGCCTTGGAGCCGAGGTTCGTTCTTGGCAAAAAAGGTATGAAAAAGCTTTGCGACAGGGTACTCGACAAGATAAAGGATGAAAAAATTGAGCCGAAACCCCGGTGGCATTTTTTGCTCAAGGACTATTTTATCTGGCTCGCATTTGCTGTTTCGATGATTGTTGGAGCCCTGGCTTTTTGCGTCACCCTTTCGATCACTGCCGACAACGATTGGGATATCTATCGCTATTTGGGCTTGAGTCCGGCGAAGCACATCTTGCTTTCTTTGCCTTATGTCTGGATTATTTCGATTCTTCTTTTCTTGGGACTGGCCTTATATAATTATAAGCACACGAGGAGTGGATACAGGCATGGAACATTTGTCGTTTTGGGGCTGAGTGTCATCGGAAGCGTGGTTTTGGGTTCGGTTTTCCATTCGCTTGGAATGGGGAGGAAAATAGACCAGATGTTCGCCCAAAATATTCCGCTCTATCAAAATTTACATTGTTGCTGCAACAGGAAGGATATCTGGACCCAGCCGCAAAAAGGGCTTTTGGGCGGAAAAATAATGGATTTTTCGGGTCCGGACCACTTTCAGGTCGAGGATTTTGTCGGAAAATCCTGGGAAATAGAGGGACAAAATATCTTTTGGCGTGGAAGCCTTGTTCCCCGAAAAGGAATTTTGATAAAGATGGTTGGTGAGAAAAGAAAAAACAATTTTTTCTGGGCGCGGGAAGTACGGCCGTGGAGTGGATGGGAAAACGAGGAATGACAACAATTCCAAAAAACATCGTCGCAAAATTCATAATGTCAAATAATTGTGCTATAGCAATTTTATTTGACATTTTTTTGTTTCTGAAAGATGAAAAAATGAAGTGCGTAGTAGGGAAAGAAGCCGGCCGCTTCCTTTTAAATTCACCCCGCACCACATAAAGCCATGAGAATAAGACTGTGGCAGGATGTGAAAAATGCCAAGGGGTGATAACTCATAACCACAGCTCAAAAAGATGTGGTGAGGGGTCAACAATTGAATATTGAACGAATTCCTAAAATTTAAAGCAAAAAAAGATGACGCTGTCCAAAAAAATAATTTTTCCTATCGGAGTGATTGCTCTGGTTTCGGCTGCCGGAGTGGCCTATGCCGCTTATGCCTACCAGGGGGATCCCGGCCAGCGCGGCCCGAATTTTTCCCAGGAACGCCACGAAGCGATGCAAAAGGCTTTTGAGAGCAACGACTACAACGCCTGGAAAGAGCTTATGAACGGACGGGGCCGGGTAACGCAAATTGTCAATGAAGCCAATTTTGCCCGGTTTTCCGAAATGCACCGTCTGATGCTTGAAGGGAAGTATGACGAAGCCAACCAGATCCGCGAAGAACTTGGCTTGAGAGCGCAGAACCGTGGCCGCACGGGTGACGAAAACTACGATTGCCCGGGCGGAGGATACCGAAAATCAGGCAACGGGCTGCGAGGAAATTCCCAAAGCTAGCCAAAATATTTTCAAAAATAGTCATTTATAATTCCAAAAAGCAATCCCAGCGCAATGACGATGGGGTTGTTTTTTGGCTTGACAAATTGAAAAATTTTTTGCTAGTTTCTTTATACTTTCTTTGTTCAAGGAGAATGTGAGACTATGAGTGAAAGAATGGATCGTATGGAAAATCGGCTGGCGGAGAGTTTTTTCGGCGATAATAATCGCCGAAAAAAAACTTTCCAGCAAACGAAAGAGCCGATTGGGGCCGAAGAAATTGTCATCAATATCGACGGCGAGGAATTCCCATTTTTTCTCGGAGAAGAATCCGGGTGCTAAAGGAGGAAAAGCGTTCATGAAAAGCATGGGCATTAATCGGAGAATTGAGCTGCTCGCCCTCCTATTGGTTGATAGCGGGTATGCGGAGAATCTCCAGAAATTTTCGGAGGTGCTGGTTGATGGCCGTCGCCGTCCCGTTAAGCTGAAAAAAACCACAAAAGCGTTGGCCGAAGGGCTTGTTTCGCATGTCACAAAAACAAGGAAAGCGCTTGCGGAAGCGGAAAAATATTTACTGGCCTGTTTTAAGCCCGCGAAGGCTATCCGGCTTCCGAAAAAGCGCCGCATTTCCCGCAAAGATGCAGGAGAAGAGAAGGCGGGTGATCGGGGGTGCTGAAGGGAGGAATATGGTGAAAATTTCTAAGGGCAGGCGGAAAAAAACCGACCTGCCCAATTTATTTAGGATAAAAAAGCACTTTCACTCCGGAATGCGCTTATTTTTTTTGCATATTCTTTCAAAGCTAAGCTATTGGCTTCGTCCAGAGCCTGGCTTTTTCATTCCAAGCAGCAATCAACCGCTTTTTTGACAAGTTCGCCGAGTTTCCCAAGGAATCCTTTTTTTTCGGTGTCATGTTTGTTGACAGCCTCGGCGTCGATTTTTTTTATGTCGTCGGTCTTGATGAGTTTCATATTGAGTCCCCAAAAAAGGGAATAGCAGTCATAGGCTTTTTCAAAAAGATCTTCGGCTTCTTTCTTGTTGCCGGCTTTGTGCTGCTTGGTTCCCACTTCCATGAGGCGCATCGAGGCGGCGAGCAAATGTTTTGAAATGCACCAGACTTCGCCTTCGTACTCTTTGATTATTTTCCGGAGCAAATCTCCTCTCATTTTTCGCACTTCCTGGAGCATATCGTAGTATTCCGGTTTTCCGGTTTTGGCGCCGGTGAAAAAGAAATGCTCTTCAATCGAGACGAGGTTCATGATGGCAATCGACAAATCCTGGTCGGAAGAAAGGTCCATCTTGTCGGCTTTTTTCATTTCGTCGACTTTTTGGATCAACTCATTGATTTTTTGGAGTTTGTTGTCTTCCATTGTGATTTGTCACAACATTCAATGTTGGGACGCTCCCAACATTGAATGTTAAGCCTTTAACACGTGAAATATAAAATTATGCTTGCAATAAGCAAAAATCCTACCGGGAAAGCAATCTTTTGTCCCTTGAAATATGAAACGTTGTTGTTTCTCTTGCGGATATAGTTGTGAAAAAAAACTCCGGCAGCGAATAACGCGCTTCCTAAGATTATACCGAACAGCAATTTATCAATTCCGCAAAGCCGGTTCAAGGGATGGCCGATTTTGCCTTTCCAGTAAAGGGGCAGGATTACGATCCCGTAATATATCAAAAATATAAAAATATCGCGAATTTTTTCTCCAAAGCCCGGCTTTTTTGTCAAAGCTAAGCTTTTTCCTCCCGCCTCTCGCGAGAGGCGGGATTCCTCAAAGCTTAGCTTTTTATTCAGCCAATTGATTGTCCAAATCGACATGGAAACAATGAGAGCTCCGATCCAAAGACCGGAAATGGAATCATCGATGCCAAAATATTCCGCCAGTCCCAATCCCGCGCCGACAGCGACGGTGCAGACGGGACAAACGGCAAATGCTGATTTGGCTATCAGTGATATTAGCACGGCAAAACTATAAATTATATATTTCCTGCTTGGCATATGTTGAATTAAAAATTCAAAATTTAAAGTGCAAAATGACAATTTAAAATGCAAAATTTATCTTTTTTTAATTTGTGGACATTTTTAATTTTACACTGTCATTTTGATTTTTGATATTTGCATTTTGCATTAATACTATATCTCATTTCTCCATTTTTTAAAAGCCCTTGACGGGTATTGCACACTTTTTGGGCATATTGTATAATATTGGCAGGAGTAAAAAACTAACTCCTGTGAAATAATCCGCCCTTAGCGGATTCCTGCTGCGCGGGATTTCACGGGGCAAAAACAAAAAATGAAAAACTCGAAAAAAAGAGGAACATTTGGCGTAGGGCGAAGGTTGTTTTTTACCTTGGCTCTTTTTCTTTTGGTCTTCGCCGCGGCGAGCATCATCAGAGTTCAGGCAGGAAATGAGCATTCGGTAACGGGTTGGTTATGGGGCGGAGGAGCTGGACCGAATGATGGGACAAATACCAATGTTGGTTGGATTAGCGCGAACAATACAAATCAAGGTGGAACGAACAACTATGGCCTGAATATTCCCTCAAGTGACGGTGTAATCACAGGCGGCAATAATTATGTATGGAGCGAAAATATCGGCTGGATAAGCTTTAATGAGGGAGATTTAACCGGTTGTCCTACCGGAGTATGCAATGCGAGAAGGGACGGCGATTACCTAAGGGGGTGGGCCCGAATTCTCTCCATTCGGGACGCAGGCGGAAATTCCGGGGGTTGGGACGGCTGGATAAGTTTGGATGACAAAATCGGAAATCTATACGCTGTCCAAATAAGCAAAATGTTGGGTGTGGGCAGTGGAAGCCACACATATGCATGGTCAGCTTCTGCTAGCGGTGCTGCGGAGCTGGGCTGGATTGATTTTGGGCAGGCAAATTTTCCACAAAATATCATCACTCTTGATCCTCCTAGCTTCGACTTGAGAGAATTCTCACTTCCTTCCCAACCCATTTTTGTATCTGTCAGAAACGCAGCGGGTAATCCTGTCGCAGGGAAAACGGTTGATCTTTCCAACTCTAACCCTGCGAGATTCAGTCTGGGATCAACTTCTTGCGTCACTGATATACGGGGTGAATGTCCGGTTAATAGCGTTTCCGCCTCAGATTTCACATCGCCAGCTTTGACTACGATTGTTGCAACCTGTACGGGTTGCGTTTCAGATAGTTCGAGCGGATCAATTATCAAGACGCCTAACTGTAATATATCCTGTCCCGACTCTTTTACCATTCCTCCAGACGGAAAATGGCATGCCTATAGTTGCTCGGTAGGTGGAGATCCTGAATGTGTTGTTGGATCATGCTCAAAATTGAACGGAGGCTCAGAAAAAATAAACATTCAGAAAGGTTCTGTACAAAACACATGTGAAGCAATGGCTGATACCGCTGCTCGCTACGACACGGCTGTTTCACAAGCAAAAGCTGGCAATGCAACTGATAATACCAATATTAATGTCCGCGCTCTTGGCTGGATTGAAACGAATCCGTAAGATCACATAACACACAACATGTAACACGTAACAAATATATATTATGAACCAAAAAACAAGAAAACAAACCATCCACTGGCTCAAGGTTGCGGTCATCGGCATCGCTCTGGGCTTTGCGCTTCAATTCGTTCGTGCCTGGACCGAACCGACCACGACTCCTCCCGGCGGCAACGTCGGCGCGCCGATCAATACGAGCGGGAATGCGCAGACAAAGGCGGGGAATTTCACGAGTAATGGAATTATATCAGCAGGCGATCAGTTTTGCCTGCGCGGGGTTTGTATTTCCGCCTGGCCGAGCGGAACAACCACAGATCCGGCTCCGGCACCGGCACCAGCACCTTGCCTGTGCAACACCGACCCATTTGGAGGCGGATCAGTATACGCTTGCGGATCGACGTTTGATTATTGTGCTGGGTCTGGTATATGGTGCTACTGTCTTGCCAGATGC
>Ga0208958_1000612_pt1 | contig 42171 bp, 52 predicted proteins | sample RifOxyB1_FD_184032 | JGI IMG/M metagenome (GOLD analysis project Ga0208958, IMG submission 184032) | Soil microbial communities from Rifle, Colorado - Rifle Oxygen_injection B1 (SPAdes) | ecosystem: Environmental > Terrestrial > Deep subsurface > Rock core/Sediment | place: Rifle, Colorado...
TTTGGCTTCGTCTTCGCATGAACCATTCAAAGGCAACAGAATTACGGCAATAGCGGAAATACTGAATATTACTTATAGCGATGCGTATAAATGGATTTGTCGAGAATATGGTTTGAATTATCAGAAACTGGTACAGCAAGAAACGAAAACTATTTCAGCAATAAAAAAAGACGGAGTGGAGTTCGTAACAATGAGTGATATTGTAGAAATGGGTTATAAAGAGCTTGTTGCAACGAACGCGAATCAAGTTATCTCGTTCGGATACAGTTGGCTTGATGATAAACTGGTTGGAATTTTCCCGTCAGAACTGGTAGTGCTAGGTGGAGAATCGGGGACGGGTAAAACAGCATTGGCCACTAACATCATTTACAAAGCCAGCAAAAAGGTTAAATGCGGGATTTATGCTCTGGAAGATAGATTGCCCGATTACGGCATTAAGGCTTTATTTTACGAAGTGAATAAAATAAAAAAGAATTACGAAGCAGGCTCTAAGGGATACTGGTGGAACGATTTTAGATTGAACGAGATACGAGATATTCAATATCCCAGGTATTTGGAGGAAGCTAGAGCCAGCTTGAAAAACGACAATATATTTTTCGCCAAAGTAAACGAGATGATGAGTATAGACTTACTGGAAACTTTGGTTTACGACCAGATAAGCAAAGGGATAAAATTATTTCTGGTTGACCATTTGCATTACTTTGATATGTCGTCCAAAGAAGACAGCAAAGCGGATTATGTGGAAAAAATAATGGTTAGGTTAAAAACATTGCTTAATAAAACCGGGGCTTCGATGATATTGATTGTACATTACAAAAAGTTGGAGGGGAAAAAGCCGGGTATTGATAGCTTCAAAGACTCCGTGGCAATTCCGCAAAATGCAAACTATGTTATCAACTTATGGCGTGAACGTTCCTCGGACAAAGCAAACGCAACGGAGCAGTTGGGCGACAGAATAATTGAAAAGAAATTTATTACTCACTTTATGATTCCCAAAGTTCGCAATCCAAACGGAGAAGGGACATATAAAGCGATATGGAACGCCGACAAAGGAGATTATGAAGACGAAAAGTATGCTTGGAAATTTGGAACTTCTACAAAATCAGAGGATATAATAATCGGAGAACTTCTAAATAATATAAAATTTTAATCTATGAAAATCACAATCGAAGCGATAGAAAAAATAAAAACTCTCGACACGGTCGAGTTCCGCAAGCGGTTCGAAGAGCAAGGATTGCAGGCCGGTAAAATATCCGAGCAACTGTTCATGGAACTTTCCGCGATGTGGGTGGAACTGCGACAAGGCTGTACAGCCCGAACTGTGTTCGATAAGTGGGCGGACGGCGCGTGGATTCCTGCCATTAACGGCTACGAAAAAATATGAGACCAATAACACCCGAAGAGAAGTCATTGAGCAATGCTCTGGATAAGATAATCAATCAGATAGACGAAACAAAAACGCCCGAACGCCTGAACTTTTTGAAAGCGTTGAAAGCTAAGTGCGAGGAACTATTAAACTTGTAACTTTAGTCTTAAAACAGACTTATCCACAAAAACCTCTTGCAATATCCGTTGAACGTGCTATACTGGTTGTAGGAGATAACCAATTTATATGATGACGCAAAAAGACATGATACGGCTTGCCCAGAAGTCAGTAACGGCAAGACGGCGCAAGAACCGAATATACGCAATCAGCTTGAAGACCGGGCGGAGCGTACAGGAGCTGGTGAAGCTGGAGAATAAGGACGTGGACATGATGTGGTGCAACCTTTAAAAAAATCACTGCTCTACTCCTATCGCAACCGCCACACCGCAATGATAGCAGGCGGAAGACAGGAAAGAGCGGTAAGCTTAATCTCTGAATGAGCCAGATATGTGGAATAACTCCTAGCAGGGTGCGCTCCACATGTCTGGCGGATTAAGAGATTAAGCAATATCAATAATCAATCCTTTGGGTGGCAGGGGAGTCGGCGGTTAGTTGATTAGCCTCCTCTCCCGTTGCCCTAAGGACAGTAACAATATGACAAAGAAAGAGTACATCGCCTTAGTTGGCGACAGTCCAAGCTCGTTGTTTGGCGGCGATTGGAAGAACGAGCTGGCGGAGCTTGAAGACCTGGCAATACGAGATGGCGTAGCGAGACGGTGCGGATTAGTTCCTTGCGGGAAGAATTCCGAGGGTGAGCAGGAGTACATCGGCACGAAGCAAGAGTGGGACAGGTACGATGACGATAACGCTTCCGATGTGCTTTACGAGGAAGGAGCGGATAAATAATATGTCCACCCATAGCGATTGGCAACGGTCGCAGTCCAATAGCAATTACGCCGAGTGCGAGGTGTGCGGCCGCCACCTGCCAGCAGGAACTGTCTGTTACGGGAACGACGAAGGAGAATTTGTTTGTGAGAATTGCATGCCTGATAACGAATAACCATATGGATGACCAAAAAATACTATGCCAACATTGCGGAACGGAAAAGGTATTCCACAACGGAGGAGTGCTTAACGGCAAAGGCTATCGGGCGTTCTTCTACTGCCCTGCATGCGAGATAGTTCAAAAGTACATGCCGATAGCACTAGGTGACAAGTGTCCTGTGTGTGGCGAGCCTGCTATATTGGGCAAGTATGGAGCGTACTGCAAGAATTGTTACATCAAGAATAAAACCAATAATTAAGCCAATAGTCGCCAATTAGGCGCACGGCACAAAAAATAATATGGAAAACACATTCCTCCCAAGTACTTATGAGCCACCCGCGACCGAGAGCAAGTATTTGAAGATTGAGCAGGGCAAGACTAAGTTCCGAATCCTGTCGAACTCTATTCAAGGCTGGGTGGACTGGCAGGAAAAAGACGGCAAGCGAAAGCCTATCCGTACTCGAGAATGGCAACCTGCAATTGACCCCGAGCGTCCGTCAAAACATTTCTGGGCGTTCGCAGTGTGGGATTATGCCGCGCAATCCGTCAAAGTCATGGAGATAACGCAGAAGACCATTCAGCAGGCCATTCTAGAACTCTACAAGAGCGAGGATTGGGGCGACCCGAAAGGTTATGACATCGAGATAACACGTGAGGGCGAGAAAATGGAAACAAAGTACCACGTCATTCCGAAACCCCCGAAACCGCTTGACACTGTAGTGGCGGAAGCGAGAGACAGCATGAACGTTGACTTGGAACAGCTGTTTGTGGGAGGCGACCCGTTTGGTGAAGCCAGCCACAATGCCCCTGTGAGCCCCTACAATGCCCCAGGACGAACGGAAGAGCCGTTACCTGAGGAATCGGTCACGGTGGCAGGAATTCCCTTCTAAACGAAGTTTTAACTGCCCCTTTCCCGTTTTCGCAACTTTTATGCGACTGCACAATCAGTCCACCGGTGCGGAGACGGGGTGGGGCGGTATAATAATATGACCAACGATTTAATTTCAGAAACAATCAAAATAACAAAAGAAGAAACCGCGCTTAGTCCGCAAGAAGAATACGTTCTGGAACACGCTTTAAGATTTTTCGCCCAGAGAATAAGATACGACTTACTGGTCATTGCAGGCAAGGGCGAATACGAAGACATGAGGCGTGAGGTGGAGAATTATTTTCAATAATATGCCAAAACTAAATGAATTTAAAGTAGGCGACAAAGTGAGACTTAATATTCCCGGAGATAGTGATAATGGCAAAGAGGGTGTGGCTGGGTGCATTCATGATGATTGTTTGTACCTTGAATCAAATGAGTGGAATTTCAATGGCCTTCAATGCAAAGAACACGGGTCTAAAAAATGTTGGATATGTGAAATTAATTCTAGTGGTGAAGTTAGTGCAAGTAGCAAGAATGGTGTTTTAGAACTAATTAACTCTAATATCAACTTTATGAATCTCAAAGAAAAGTTCGTGCAAGTGTTTTTAAAAGAGCCTGAAAAATCTTTCCGCAAAGCGGAGATAACCAATGGAGATGGGATACTAACAACTGACGGTCAAAGCGTCTTTCTTGGCTGGTTACTGAAAAAGCACGGTGATGAGTTTAAGACGGAAGTGGTTGATGAACTCTTGAAAGAAAAGGAGGCGTAACATGGCTATCAAGTTATCGTGGCAGGCGTGGCTGTTGCTCACAATGCAAGCCCGACTGGACTTGCTCTATGGCGAGTGCGCCGGGTACTGGACGCTTGACGTTATTTAATCCTCACACGCCCCTGTCATATCAGGGGCTAAAAAAACTTTAACTGTACTAAACATATGAAAATCACAATCAAAGCGGAGCCAACCTGTGCAGAGCCGACCTGTGCAGAGCCAAAATTAAAATTGCGCAAAAAGCGGAGTTGTTAAAAACCTTAGGTATTATTATTGAGGAGTAAGAACTTAACTAACTAACATAAAACAGTATGCAAACAAAACAAGCAATTCAAGCAAGTGCGAATGTAGTGCGAATAACATCTATCTCTGCTGGCGATCTGTATAAAAGATTTGACGAATCTTATGATGATAGGGTTTATTACGGAATTGTCAAAAAAGTCCATAATGACGGAGAAAAAACGGTAATTGAGGCAGTAGAATACAGATATTCATGGAACTCCTTGGAAGTGGATTATAAAATTATTAGAGGAGAAAAAGACTTTACTATTTTCCCCGCCACACAAGAAGAATTTAATCTTGAATTGGGTAAGGCAAAAAAGAAAAAAATTCAAGAAATAAAAGAATCAGAAGAAAAGATAGAAGAAAACAAAAAAGTCTTAGAAGAAATCAGCAAAATGGAATCGGGAGAACTAATGGCAGGCCTAAAAAGCGTTAGCTATGCAGAATTAACGCAAGAACAATATAACGAAAGAATGCTTTTGAAATAACTAAATAATATAAAAAAGTATGAATGAAGAACTAACAGTCAATGGAATTGAGTATGTTCCCAAGAGTTCAGTTGCGGAGAAGTTTGAAGGTTTGAAATATGTAATAGCAAGAACTTATTCGGCAGGCGTTTTTGCTGGATATTTAAAGAGTAGGAACGGCCTAGAAGGAGTTTTACTGAAGGCTCGCAGATTGTGGTATTGGGCTGGAGCGGCCAGTCTGTCTCAATTGGCAATGGAAGGAACTTCGAAACCGACAGAATGTAAATTTCCGTGCGAAGTGGACGCAATCGAATTGACGCAGATTATTGAAATTTTGGATGTAACAAAAAAAGCTCAAGACTCAATTAACGCCGTAAAAATATGGAAAGAATAAATGACGGTTCCGGTTCCGGTTCCGGTGACGGTTACGGTTACGGTGACGGTGACGGTGACGGTTCCGGTTACGGTTACGGTGCCGGAACCGGTTCCGGTTCCGGTTACGGTGACGGTTACGGTGACGGTTCCGGTGACGGTTACGGTTACGGGGACGATGACGGTTACGGTGACGGTTACGGTGACGGTTCCGGTTACGGTTACGGTGACGGTGACGGTGACGGTTCCGGTGACGGTGACGGTTCCGGTGACGGTTACGATTCCGGTAACGGTTAAAATCCAGACCTGTTGGCGGAGCAGGCCAAAACCGCCTGATTAAATTTATGAAACTTAAAACACATATCCCCTCACTGGTTTGTGCCGCGTTCTCGGCAGTAACCACTGGCAGCATGCTTGCGTATAACGTACCGCTTTGGTTAATAATCCCGATCGCTCTAGTGGGTTCTTTGTCTGTTGGTGTCGTAATGCTCATTATACTTGACTAGCCCACCTTCATGCCGCAAACTTGGAGGCCGGGGGAGAGGAAATTAACTCGATTCCTCAACAGCCTGCAAAATAACTTTACTCTACAGAACTGGCTCCTACCAACAAACAACAATGTCCAAACAATTCCTTGCACCACCACATTGAATAAAAAAATATGATTAAATTGAAAATTGAATTTTTTGATAGAGTTTCACAAAGTGGAGAAACTGGATTTAGAAGCGCGGAAATTCAAATTCCAGATGAGGCAATGTTACTTTCTAACAAGCCAACCTTTAATGGAGAAATTTCAAACGAACGCCATCAATTTGTTATGGATGAACTCGAAAGAATAGTTAATGAAACAGAGGGTGTCAATTATGGAGAAATTAGTGAGATTGAAAGCGATATCCCAATTAGACAAAGATTTGTAATTATAACATGTCGAAAAATTCAATAATAAAAAATCCTATGACACTTTCAGAATTAAAAAAACACTTGGAGGTGATACGTCTAAGAAATGGCGTTGATTCAGACAGAGACCATCAGGAAGTTGATGATATGCTTATCGGTTATATAAACGATGGCGAGGTAACTGAGTTGTTTGATTCAATTGAAAAGTGGTATTCCTGACCTAATAATAATTGGAAAATAAATTAAAATAAAATCTTATGAGTAAATTCAAAGCGGGAATGATTATCGAGAACGCTGACGAGGGTTCGACTCCCTCAGTTGACTTGCACTAAATTTAATAGGAGAATAGTATGACCGAAGAGCAAGAGTTTTTAGACAAAGAAATCCAAGTCTGCAATGACGAGATGGATAAGGCCATCAAGACCAGTTCCGCGGCGCAAGACGTATTGAAGTTCTACGCCCGGCGCAAAGAGTTTTTAACTAAGATACTAAATTTAATAGGAGAATAATATGTCAAAATTCAAAGCGGGAATGATAATCAAGAACGCTGCAGGTAAGCGCAAGATACTCGGCCAGTGCGGTGAAGTGTTCTTTATTAGCGAGGAAGATGATTTTGAAACAGCAGTATCCGAGATATACACAGAAGAAGAATTGCTGAAAGTTAATTTTAAACCCGTCGAAGAGCCGTGGAAACCTGAGAAGAACAGAGAATATATTTTTCTTGACCTCGCTGGAGAACACGCTTCTACGATTTGGATAAATGGCAAAAGCGACAATTATCTCCTCTCCATCGGCAACGTCTTTCCACCCGAGAACAACGAAGAACTCATTGCCGAGTACAAGCGCAAGTTGCAGGAGATGTTTAAGCCAGAGTCTTACAAGTAAAAAATAATATGGAAAAAACATTTTGCGATATTTGCGGGGTGGAGATGAAGAAGCTAAACTATTACATTTACCGGCTAATGCACGAAAAACCGGGACTTGATATGTGCGATTTTGCCGTGTCAAGCCATCTGGATGTCTGCCAAGATTGCTGTGAAAAATTCATTACAAAAGAAAACCGCGTTAATCAAGGGAAATAAAAAATATGAAAAAAGGCCAACAATTGGCGTGTATATTGCGAGAACTTGCAGAAAACATTGCCATAATCAGAGACAAGGGGACTGATTGGAGCGAATGTATGTTTGATGATATCGAAGAAGTTTGTCGTGAGTTTGACAAAAGCGATAAATTCACAACCAAAGAGAATCGCGTTAATCAAGGCTTATGACAATATCAGATGAAGAATTGGGGAAAAAACTTCTCAAGTGGATTAGGCGGTATCATCAATATTGCCATAAAGTTATGGTTGAGTTACCAAATGGAAGCATTACAACACAATACAAAGAAGGCGATATTGTGATATGCAAAGCGTGTAAAGACGAGATAGCTTTACTCGAGGCGGAAATAAACAGAAGGAATAAAAAGATAATTAAACAGAGAAAACTACATGGACTGCAATAAAGCGGTGGTTACGTTCTCCGCCATTCGGTACATGGTCGGGTCAGGCTCGTATGGCGTGGGTTGCGTTTGCGACTGGGTGCGCGATAACGCCAAGGAGTTCAACGAGGGTCAACTGGAAACGGCAATCAGGATAATCAGTGAAGAACTGGACAGGCATAGGAAGTTCGGCGAGGTTCGTTATGAGAAAGAGTGGCTGGAATTGATTGACTTTTTAAAAAACCGCGCCTGAAAATTGAGGCATTTGGCGTTACTCATCGCAACAGGCGTAAAACAAATATAACTTCAGTTTGGGTGCGAATCGCCGCGCCCGGCGTGTTCCTTTATTTATGAAAATAAAAATATGTATACAACTAGCAACAAGTGGACTACAGCTAAAAAACAAGAGTTTAACGGCCACCTCTATGACAGCAAATTTGAATCAGGTTATGCTCAAGAACTAGAACTTAGACTGAAAGCAAAAGATATAAAGGGATATGCCACTCAACAAAACTTAGACCTCATTGTTAATGGTTACGTAGTCTGTCAGTACAGAATAGACTTCGTGATATTCCACAATGACGACACTATCGAATATGTTGAAACAAAAGGTTATCCCATAACTAAGGTTTGGGTATTAAAGTTCAAAATTTTCGAAGCATTGTATTCAGGAAAAGAAAATGTTAAGATAACAGTAGTGTATCAAGGGAAGCACCCTAAATTAAGGAAAATGAAAAAATATGTTATTTGCAAAAGGTAATGTTCCGTGGAATAAAGGTATAAAAATGCCAATACACTGCGGTTTCCAAAAAGGACACAAAGCCTTAAGAACAAAAGAACAATACAAATTAGCCGATAAGTCGTTTTTTAATAATCCAGAATATAAAGAAAAAATGAAACAGATAGCTATTAGCCATGGTTACGGTAAATGGATGAAAGATAAAAAGAGATCTAACGAAACAATAGAAAAAATTTCGAAAGCTAACACTGGAAGAAGAAAAATCAACCCATTGACACCTGAATACAAAAGAATAAGAACTAGTAAATCTTGGATAAAGTGGCGCGAAGCAGTTTTTATTAGAGACAACTTTACCTGTAGGAAGTGTGGAATAAAGAACTCAAAAGGATATGGAAAAACAATTGAGCTTAATCCACATCATATAAAATCATTTAAAGAACATCCAGGATTGGCTTTTGATATAAGAAATGGCGTTACACTTTGCAGAGAATGTCACAAAAAAACAGATAGTTGGGGTCATCATAGTTAAGTTGACTGTAGTATATCAAGGGAATAATCACCCCAAAATGAGGAAACTTAAAAAGAAAATATGATTGAACAAACCAACTCACTTGACCCACGCTACTGGGCGGAAGAACGAATGAAGATAGCCGATTACTACGCCAAGGCTGGTGAGCAGGCGGTCGCTCTCATGCGCGTCCACGCCGCGTATTATAAAGCACACCGCCCGGAGCATAAAAGCGACGCGTCCGTGGAGCGTTCGTGGGAACTGACCGATGAGGGTTTGAAGTTAATGGAACTGAAAGCCAAAATGAAGAGCTACGAACACAAGTTATCAGCCATAAGAACTTTACTTGAAGTCGCGTCCAACGAAAGTCGTAATAATTATTAACCAAATATCTCTATGGCAATCCTATTCGCTATCGCGGTAACGTTCTTAATCGTGAGAGTTAGCTTGGAATACGTATGAACTCCAAATCATTCATTCGGTTTCTGCTTTACAAGAAACTGCAGGAAATAAAAAAGTTCCGCAAAATGCTGGCGGTATTCACCAGCGAAGATGACTTGTGGAAAAGCCAAGGTTTGAATAAGCTCTACGTTGAGGCTGATAAGCTAACCGTCAGGCTGGAGCAAGCCGCTAAAATATGAGAACGCTGGTACTTGTCTGCAAGTGCGGAAAGAAGTTGTTGCTCAACCACCCCGACAGGGTAATTCCGCACTCCACCGGTTGGCGCGAGCCGTTCGAGGCGCAATTCGGAAAGGTCAACATCCAGCCCGCTAAGCAGTTCAGCGGATATAAGAGAATGTTTAATAGCGAATGGGCGGAATATCAATGCGTTAAATGCAACCAAGCCGGTACACACGGCTTAAAGTAATATGGAATTTCTATCAGACTATCCTCCAATTTGGGAAACAGCCGTCTGGCTGGCCTGCGTTATCCCAGCCACAGCGATACTGTTGGCGGTTGTGGCGATTGCGACTGTGCTGTTGTGGCACGCCATTCTTTACGTTTATGAGAATTTCGACGAGTTGAATAAAGTCTAACAACCAAACTTATGTTCTGGACAATCGTTCTGGCTATCTTATTCGTTTGCGCTCTACCGTATATTATCTGGCTTAGCGGTGCTTTTATTTATTGGGTTGGGTGCGGTCTATTTTGGCTCTACCGCTCAATCAAGGAAAACAAAAAAGCACAAGATAACATTTGTTCATCGTTAAAATCATTAAATAAGTTTATAAATTCACTGCCTGCTTTCGTGCTATGCTGTTTCGGAGTATCGATTTTCTTGCTCTTTACTTTTTTTATTGGTCGGATGTAAATAATAAAAAGAGAACGGATTCGTTCCGCCTCTTTTTTGTTTGTTTATTTTACTTTGTCCCACTCTGCTTTTAGTTGCGAGCGGGTTTTGATTACATTCTTATTCCATACTCCGTAATTAGCACCAAACTTGCTTTCTTGTGTAATCATTCCGTCATAGCCAAGTTTTTTTAGTGCTTTTTTTACTTCTGGCATTTCTGCAAAATATGCTTTACCATCTTTTATTCCTTGAATAATATCAGTAGAGCTATGAACAGGATTTGACAAACCGCCTGTCTTTTCCGATATAGTCAATTTAGTACCGTCTGGTTTTGTAATAATAATTGTCTTACCTGTTTCTTTTGGAGAGATAATTTCATCTATTTGTTTAATTAAATCTCTACTTGGTTTCCGCAAATCAGCAATCTTTGCATTTTTTGAAAGAGAAATCTCGTTAAGTGTAGAACTTTTTCCTCCATAAGATTTTGCATAGGTTGGATTTTCTGTCATATAGAAAGCGCCCCACTTGCTACGCATATTTCCAACCTCTTTTAAGTTTTCTCCTCCGTGATACAAAGTCTCGCCCTGCCCCTTCACCCACTCGTCAAAAGACAGTCCTGACGCTTTGGCCTCCACCGCGGTAAGATTGCCAGCCTTGGGCGCTATCGCCTCACCTGGGGCAGTTTTGAGGCTCTGAGGTGTTGTTTGTGGCACAACTGCCTCAGCTTTTGGGAACAACTCGTCCAGTAATTCACGCAAAGCTTTACGTTGATCTATTGCGTTTGGCACCCCTGCCTTAGATACATACTCAATTAACTCGGGAATGCCAGCTCTTATTCCTCCAGAAAAACCTGTTTTAGGAATAGTGTCAGGGTACAACTTTCTTAATTCTTGAGCAAAAGCTGCTACTTGCTTAGGTGTAGCATCTGCGTAACCTAACTGCCGTGCCAATTCGTCCATTTTATCAGCTACTGCCTCAAAAACAGGCGAACTCTGAGCTTCGCCAAATATCCTGCGAAGATTTACTTTTGCAAATTCAGCTCCGTCTGCCGACTTGGTAACATTGAAATTGGGCGTTCTGAATATGCTGTCCTCGATGTCGTCCGTAATTAAGACCAAATCACGATACTGTTTATTTAACGCTTTAACTTCAGGCGAAATGTCGTCTAGTTTTTTAGAAAAAATATCTCTAAATACACTAAAGATACTCTTACTTCCTTCAGGTGTTTCTATTATGATTTCTCCTACATCTGCCATTCTGGCTTCTCTCTGCAGTTTACTGAATAATTGATCCTTCTTTTTGATATCTAAAGGACTTAAATTTTTACCTCCTTCCGATGCCATATCAAATAATTGTTGAATAGCGGATCTTTCTGATGGCTTTAAATTAGTAACTTTAAATTTAAGCTTTCCTTTCGCTCCCACCTCGATACCTTGATCAGATAAAACTTTTCTTACCTCTAAAAAGCTATCCATCATGTCTATCTTCTCTGTCTTGGATAGGCCTTTAATTAAATCTCCTATTGCAGACCCCACTCGCTTCTTCTCTTTGCTTATAAAGCTGAACTGCTTAACGGCTAAGTCACCGCTGATCTTTGACGGCTGAGTTATTGCACCAATCGTTTTGGGCGGATTATCAGCCAAATCCAATACTTGCCTATAAGCTCCGACTGTCGGCTCATCTGCTTCAATTACCGTATTTATTATCCTCTCGTCTAAGTTTGACTCCATGGCGCGTTTAGCTGCAGGCGAAGACTCTTTTATTTTCGCAGCCCTTACCGATGCGGTTTCTAGTCCCTCGCCAATTCTTTGAGCCACCCTCGGGATTCTACCCAGAAAATCTTTTCCGGTTTGTAGAAGCCCCGAAGCGGCGGACATATCAGGGACTGCCGAAGCAAGCTCAGACCCTCCTCTTGCAATCGCCAACAAAGCTTTATTACCAGCAGACCCTGTAGCTTCCGCAGCCTTTAATGCGGCACCCTCAACGCCTTTGGCGATTGGCCCAGCACCAACTATAGTAGTCACAATATCAACAACACCTAACAACCCCCTAAGGTCAGCTGCAGTTTGCGGATTGGCTTCTTCCCATTCGTTGTATTTCTCAACCCCCTTAGACAGATACATTAACCCCTCTCTTATTTTAGGCTGTTCTATTGCTTGTTGCGCCTTTGCACCTAAATAATCTTGTACTACCTCAGGCGTGAGTTTCTTGGCGGCAAACTTAAGTCCTTCAAAAATTAGATCGCCAACACCGCCAGTCACTTCGCCAACCAGCTGCAGTCCGCTCCTAGCGGCTCCTTGCGTTTGATTTTCATTACCTCCTCCTTGTATTGGAGCCGTCCTGTCATAAATACTCTTAATACGGTCAACTCTCTTACCCAACGAGTCAGCCAAAGTAGTAGCAGCTTCTTCTGTGTATTGTTTTTGCTTTGACGGATTCAAGAACGCTGGCAAGTAATCAAGCACCCCGTACTTTTTGTCATTTTTTTCTTTTAAGTAGTCATATTTACCGGCCGCCACCTTGTTTTTATCAACAAGCAATGAATTTGAAAATCCGGGGGCAGGAGATAATCCAGCTCCGGCTCTGATTTCCGCTATTTGTTCTGGTGTAAGCATATTGATTATTTAATTCCTAATAATTGAATCATGTCTTCTTCAGAAATCCCCGGATTGAGTGCCGCCAAAGCATTGTACTCATTAATTAATTGCGGATTATCACTGAGCGTTTGTTCCAATACACTGATTATTCCATCATCGCCACCTGCGGCAATTAAGGCACTTTGTGCTATCTTTTTTATTCTATTAACTTCCTCCATAAATATCTCGCGTGAGACCTCCCATCGTCCAATGCCATTGCCTTTATCATCTTTAATCTCCCAATCCTTTAATTTTGTAGCCGAATTTTGTAACATCAATCTTTCCGTATCAGATAAAGCCCCCAATGTCCCGCCTGCTTTTTTTAAATTAAGCAAAGCGTCTAATGTCTCCTTATCTGTCAATCTGTGTACGGAAGCTTTAAAAGCCATTCTTTCGGATTTATCTATTGTTACCGGCGACCATCGTTTCAAAGCATACGTTCCGACAGACCCCAATAGTCCTTTTTTATTATCTTCAATCTCATCAATTAATCCTAATTTATCTTGAAATGCCATTGTAGCCTCAAGATTGGATGCTGAAGTTCCTTTCAGTTTGGCTACCGCATTCATGACATCAATCTTCATTTTAGAGTTCTTTCCTATTTCATCCATAACTTGCGCCATTGTCAGTTCTTTATCCACAACTTGTCTAGCCCAAACCATCGCCTCGCTATTGTCCGCTATGTCAGTCGCGTTGTGTTGAAAAGTCTTAGGATCTATTAAGTTGCCGTTTTTATCTTTAACTTCTAAATGCAAATGCACTCCTCGCCCCGCAGCCAATTCTTCAGCCGATGGTGCTGTGCCATCACCTTTTAGCACATAACCAGTATTACCCATTAAACCTATCTTTTGACCTGAAGTTACAGATTCGCCCATTTTGACATTAACATCATTGAAATGCGCCATTCTCCACTTATTTCCATTTGCGTCTTCAATAACGACAGTAGTTCCCCAGCCTGGAGTACTTTGCGCTTCCACAACCTTGCCTGATATAGGAGATGTTACAGGTGAATTAAGAGTTCCAGTTATGTCATATCCACCATGTGTTTTCCTGCCGTCTTTAAAATACGAAACAGGGGTATCATAGCTTTGTATTGGCTCAACACCCCAATCAGACAACCATTTATTGAAATCAGCAGAACTCCCAACATCTCCACTTTGAGGCTTAATCCAAGTCCTTGTACTGGTATCCCATTGCTCTAATTGACCATCTCCATCAATATCTTCCATTGTTGGGGCTTTGCCGTCATTCGGAGTGGTTTTGAGATACTCACCCCATTTAACAAGAAGCTCATCAGACATTCCGCCATTAACAATGTCCTCAAAATCCTTGCCTGTTAATTGAGAAGCAAATGGCGTGGCTAACATATTCTGCAGTATTCCACTGCCTATGGCTCGCATCTCTTTCTCTTTGGCGGCGCGTTGAGTTTCTTGCTCCTTAATCATGCTCATTGTGGAATTGTAAATATCCACCACCGTCCCGGAACGACGCTCTGTTTCACTGCTAATGGCATTTGAAATTAAAGTCGGATTCTGGATATTCAATCCGGCTTGCTGGTACTGCTGCATTGTGTCAGCACCCGTCCGATTGCCGTAAGCCGACCTCGCTATCTGCTTCATAGCTAAAGCAAAATCATTGCCCTCAGCAGGCACATCACCGGGAAGCGAACGATTCATTGAAGGAAGAGTGCCTTCAAGAGAACCGCTTTCCACTGGAGCTTTTTGATTTGGGGCTGAAACTTCTTGCGCTTTGCCAGTCCAAGACTTTTGCCACTCCGTAGGGCCGATGTGCCTGTTTGTGTTGGCTTCAAAAATGTCCTTTCCGACTCTGTAAAATTGTAATGCCATATTATGTTGTGAATTTAAATGGGTCTTGCTGATTTATCAATGTATTCTGCAAGTCCAGTATCTTTTGTTGTCTCTGGTCTTCAAGCGAGCCGACTACAGGAGTGGCTTGCGTTCCAAGGCTTGGCGCACCCGTAGGAAGATTCGCCGTTCCCATAGCTCCCTCAGCCTTTCGCCAGATACTCGTTGCCGCCTCAGCACCCTGCCTAGTAGTGTCTTGAATGCCTTGTTCCGCCGTTTGAATGCCTCTAAGCCCGGTTGTTTCCAGCTCTCTTAGCGATTTGGCAGCCGCTGAACTTAACGCCTGAGCTTGAGATTGATTAGCTTCACTTAGTCTTTGTTCTGCTAATTTCCGAGGACTGGAAAACGCCAAGCCTTGCTCTGCGGCCTGTTGTGATAAATCAGTCAAATTCGCTTTATAAGTCCTTAACAAATCCGACATTTGAGCTTGCTGATCCAATGTTAAAGTCTCCCTTCCATAAGCAAGGTCTTGATTTATCTGGTTTATTTTCGTCTGGTATTGGCCTATGCTTGACAATACATCTTGCTCATTTGAAGCTAATGCGTTGGTCACCTCGTCTCTAGCCATCAATAACTGGCTTCTCCACCACGGATCGGCTGTCTTTACCGCCTCATCCAACGCTTTAGCCGCCTCCTGTCCTTTAAGCGTATTTGCTAAGGCGATAGCATTGTATTGGTCAATCAATACCTTCTGTTGGTCGGGGTCATAACGCTTGATTATAGCCAGCGCGTCAGCAGATATTCCATCATAATTAAGGTCGCCCTCAGTTTCAGGCACGACAGGTGCAGTTGGAGCGGTAGGCATCGGTGCGCTATTAGTAGCCCAATTCCAGTTTAGTTTGTCAGTTTCCGACCAATCAGCAGCGGGTTTGTTGTATAAATCAACAATGCTTTGACGCTGAGAATCATTTAATCCATCCCTAAATGGGATTAGAGTGTCACTTCCAGCAGCAGGAGCTGTTGGTGCAGATGGGGCAGTAGGTGCTACTGGCGCTGTTGGTGCTGGAGCATTATTAGTTGCCCACTTCCAATTAAGCGTATCTGTTCCTGACCATTGTTCGGGCGGTTTATTATATAAATCTATTATGCTTTGTTTTTGAGCATCACTAAGCCCATCTCTAAATGGTATCATTGTATCACCGCCTACGGCTGGCGCAACAGGAGTAGTAGGAACAGTTGGACTTGCGACTGGTGTTGTTGTTGGAAGCGGAGCAGAGTTTGTAGCCCAATTCCAATTAGAGCGATCTGTGTCTGACCACGAAGAAGATGGCTTATTTGTAAGTGCAATTATAGACTGCTTTTGAGCGTCCGTTAATCCTGTCCTAAAAGGAATAAAGGTGTCAATGTTTGAATTTGGTGTAGGAGTGGTTTCAGTTGGAGTGGTGGTTGTTGGAGTTGTCACGGGCTGTGTAGTCGGTGCTGTCGGAGGAGAATTTATTGGTTGCGTTACAGGCTGTGCAGGTTGTGGAGCTAAGGTTTGATTGGGCGCAGTCACTCCTGCCGGCGGATTATCACCGTAATCTTTAGCGCCAGCACTTACTGCTGCAGAAACTTGCGCCATTGTTCCTAAATAGTTTCCGTCTTGGTCAACGTAATTCCCATTCGACTTATATACGTATTTAGCAGGTAATGAGGATGTTGGCGGTTCAATTGTCGGGGTTGTGGGTTGTGGCACGACTGGAGGCGCTACAGGGGCTTCAGGCGTGGTTGGCGCTTTGTAACTGCCACTAGTTAATCCCCAGCCTTGTGATTGCAAATCAGATGCCTGAGTGCTTCCTGTTTTTACTACTTTCTTTGTGTTGTTTGGTCCATACAACGTGGCGGCAAGTGTTCCTGGGTCTGTTAATGTTGTAGAGTTAGGAACGGCTACTCTTTCTCCTGATTCAGTAAACGCCCACTTTGTGCCTGTCGGCGGTTGTACACCCGAATACATAATTCCCGGATTCCATGGTGGATTTTGAGTATAAATAGCGGTAGATTTTATATCAGGTGCTGTAGATTTTGATTCAGGTGTTGCTGCAGGAGTGGTAGCAACCGGCGGCACTGTTGTAACTGGGGCGGTTGGTTGTGTTATCTCCTCTTGACTTGGCGCGTCAATTATCGTGCCCTCGCCTTTGGCGACCAGCGCGTCAGCTGCACTCTTAGTCATTTGCAACTTGTTTACTCCTTTTTGCACCCAAACCAAAGGGTCTTCTGCTGGAGCGGAAGGTTGCTGGACTGTAGGATTAGGCGTAACCGTTACCGGCCCGGCATTAAAATTAGGATTAGCTTGATTAATCATCGTGTTAGCTTCATCAACCGTTGTAGCCTTGCCGTCTGCGATTAACTGCAAATCATTTCGTTGAAACTCGGGAGCCGGAGCTTTTACCGTATCCATCTGTTTTTGCTCATCGGCTGTTAAGCTGTCTTTCCCTGGCGATACTTGAGGAAAGCCCAATGTCTTAAAACTCTTCAGCATATCCAAAGACGTAGCAACAGTTTTCTGGCCTGCGTTATTGATGAACGTACCGTAGTCCTTTAACCCAGCGTCCTGGATTTTTCTCCAATCATCATAAGCTGTAGTTTTCCATTTACTTAAATCGGTAGTGGTAAATCCAGCATCTTTTGCCACTTTAGAAAAAGCACCACTTAAAGTATCCCAGCGTGAAATTCCGACTAGATACCCCTGCTCAGCTCCTGCTGCATACCTAGATAGATTCCTGAAGTCCCCCCTGTTTGTAGTGTCATAGATAGTAGCCCCTGAAGGATTAATTAATTGATAATGATTCCAACCTGTTCCATTATTAACAACTTCCACTACTTGCATTTTGTAGCCATTACCCACGTCAACACTTTGTCCGCTCGTTAATCCTTTCCAATTAGAATTGATGGCGTTGTTTATTGCAGAAGCCATTGAATCGCCTATCTTACTGTTAAACTCATCTTGTTGCTTGGAATACCAATCGGAAACCACCGAATATGGGCTTTGGCCTGTCCCTGAATAAGTAGCTGGGTCTTTCAGTATCTCTAATAGTTTTTGTTCGCCAGTTGTCATATTATAATAAATTATTTCGCCAATCGATTAAGTTTCCTGTAAGCCAATCAATGTATTCTTCATTTACGCTGCGAGTTTTCCAGTGCAATAATTCATGAACCAATACGTGCTCAAAATAAGGAGAGTCCTTTTTAATTTCTATTCTATCAGTATCAAAGTAAATACAACCTTCAGCCTTTTTGTTGTTGCATGGAATATTCTCCAAGTATATTGTTTGATTGCCATTAAAGAAGGGTTGCCATTTCTTCAATATCAAAGATTGTTCTATGGTTCCTCCATTCAAGATAAACAGTAATAACAAAGGGATAAAAAGTTTCATATTAACCAGTTATCGCACTAAATACCGGAACATAGTAAGCAGTATTTTCAATATAAATCTTAATGAATCCGGCACTATCTCTGTTTGTCGTCCCCTTAAACAAAATAGTTCCGACTCCTACGTCATTAGCCGTAATGTCATAGATTCCTGTTACAGTAAGAACGTCTCCAGAAAGACTTGGCATCCCAGGATCTCCAATTACCACAACTCCATTTCCGAACAACGCTTTTCCATCGGCTCTAACATACCAACTACTAGTGGTTCCCAGAATATCATAAACGGACGAAGATTGCGTTGCTATATTTATCGAAGCTCCTGTTCCGTAATTTGTAATGTTTAATGTAGGAGCGGCATTACTGTAACTATTCTGTTGTAGTGTTAAAACAGAACTATAATTTGGATCTACTTTTCCAGTCGTGAATGTCCAATAATCCCCCATTACACCACCCGTAGTCCCTCCTGTAAAATAAACAGTAACTCTATAATTTAGTGTTATTGAACCGCTACTAACAGGAACACCCGTAGCATTCCATGTGCTGCCCCCATTATCAGACCATTTAAAAGTATTAGGAGTTCCAGTTCCATCTATTTCTATCTTATAAGTGCGACTAGTCGTTGAACCATAATCAAATGTATTTATTTGCAATGACAATGAACCAGTCTTAACTGGCGTAATGGCAGGAGAGAAATTAGTATTGTACAATAAAGTTAAAACGTTTCCAGTTGATTGATAACTACCCCCATTGCCAACCGAAATAGAATGATCAATTATCGAACAAGATGATATTGCTGAAGTATTCGCAACTGGATTTTGTATGTATAAAACATTGTTAGAGCAAACGTCATATGCGGAGTATGAAGTTAAATACGTACCAGACAGTGACGCTGGTATAATAGTACCAAATATACAATTTCTTGAAGACACTGTTTGATTGACACTTGCTATGGGATTTGTCACTCCAGTCCAATAAACATCCATACCGCTACTATCCAAGACTATCCGTGAGCCGCTCGTTGCTGTTCTGATTGAACCTGTTCCAATAGTATATAATCCAGAACTATCAACTATAACGCCATTCGTTGAACTGCCAAAATATCCCTGTGAGGACGCAACCACTCCGCTCAAATACACATTATTCGTCCAAAGCCCATAACCTGAAAGAGCCGCCCCGTCATAAGGATTGGTTAATCCAGCCAAATTGCCAAGCCTCACCTTTTCCGTCGTTGTTGACCACGGACTGCCAGCATGAGTGAATATGCTTAAAAATGGATTGTTCGTATCGGAAGCCGTCAAATATAACAGACCCTGTCCTGATTGACCGTAGTTTGTAACACAAGCCCCTTTTTTCCACGCAGGATTAGCATTAGCTCCGTAAGCCGAAGCCTGATCACGAGTAACGATATAAGTAGGGGCTGAAGCGATATTTGTTACTAAAAACCATTCGTCGTCCGTACCATCTTTTATTCTTAGTCTGTCATTGACTGCAAAAGTAACCGTACCCTTAATTGTTAGTGTAGAATTATCTGCCGCCGTCATATCTACAGACAAAACATCACTTGATGGTGCAATTACGAAACTACCTGACATAGCTGAAACTACATCTTTCTGAAATACAGAAGTGCGAATCATTCCTCGTGCCGAGATATTTCCAACTTCCAATAAATCAGGCTCCAAAGTAAATCCTGCTCCCGCTACACCTGAAACATAATTAGAACTTCTTATTCTTAAATTCGCACCGTCTATCGTAATGTAATTTCCACTTGTAGAACCTACTCTTATCAATGAATTGGCAGAATCAATAAGCACACTTGAAGTTGCCTCAACAGAACCTGAGCTTAAGGTATTAGTATTGATATACCAATTCGCTATCCTGCCTGAAGTGGCCGTAATGGAGCCCACAATCGTCAAAATACCGGCAGTCGTTACACCCCAGTCTATAGAGTAAGTTGAGTTTCCTATCAGCCATTTGTACTTGCCATCGCGGTCGTAGCCCTCAATCTTGCCCTCAGTCGTATCCTGAAAGTTCTTTTTGGCAACGCAAGTCAAAGTTGCGTTCTCACCCGGTATAATTGAGCCGGGAACAATCGGATTGGTTATCGGATTACCCAAGGACTGCGTAGGAGCAACAGAAAGAAGAGGCGGTTTAGTCAACCACCGATTCATTCCTATTTGAGCGTCCCAAATGCTATATGGTTCAGGCATAATCCAGTGGTGAAGTGTTAGGCAGTTCCAAGCCTTTAAAAATATATCGAGCCGTGGAACTTGTTCCCGTAATAATGAAATTAAAGTAATGGCCTTTTAAATTATTCGCTAACTTCAAATTGGCGAAGTCTTTATTTGCCGTTCCCATGTTATATATCTTGAGTCCGTCAATTTGCACGGACAAATTTACGGCAACCGTATTGAAACCGTACATCATTATTCGCTCATTGATTTCCTTGATTATACCCAACGACCCTAAGTCTTGATCCTGCGATTCGATTTCAAATGCTATATTCGTTCCGCAATCAGTCAAAGCGGAACTCTCAATTTGAATAATATTGCCGTTCGTATCACCTCCTACAGCCTTGACCTCGCCCGAATCTATGTATTGAGTAAAACGCCTGAACTGATTGGCGTAACTGAAGACGGTAAACTCCTTAGTGGCAATCGTATATCTTAAAACCACATTGCTGAATACCCGACCATCAACTGTGCAATCGCCTACCGAACAATAGTAATGCTCGTTATCACAATAACCGGAAACACTTGAGTAGAAAGTTGGGTCAATGGCATCAATGAACTTTTGAACCGCTCTTGAGATAAGTTGAGGCATTTCACCAGTTGTCATCCAAATCCCTTTATCATTAAAGAAGAACAACATTCCCGCGCCTGTGGCAATGCTGTCATGAGAGGAGCAACCTACAGGAGTTACAACATCAGCCTCGATGGAACTATTATTCCAGCGATACATCGCTCCATTCTTAAACACTATTAATAAGTTGGCCACAACGCCCATTCCTGTAATATTAGAGTTGTCTGCAGGATTGACCACTATCTCACGGTTATCAACTGTCCATGAGATTTGCGTTCCGCCTGAGTCTGGAACTGATGAGATGTAAAGACTGTCAGGACTGCCTGAAACGCCGGCAACTACAATTTGAGCTTTGTACACACAGCCAAACTTACCCTTTGGGAAATTAGTCACATCTAAAGCTCCGCCTGAGGTTGTCCACGAGCCTGTCCCATTCCAAGACTTAACGGCGTCCGTTCCGTTTAGTCTAGCCACGGAATCTAAAAAAGTAACAAACCTGGTCTTAAGACTGGCCGTATCGCCTGTCAAAGTACTAACCCAAGTTGTGCCGTTGAAGTAATATGTCACAGCCGTAGCGTCACCGACAGCATTAAGCGTTGCCAAGAGATGGGAGTTAGCACCGGCTTCGGAGTCCACAAACTGATACAATCCATTGATGGTCTTGCCTGACGTGATTTGACTGCCAATGGCCGTACAGCCTTTGCGCACAACTGAAAACCCGAACTCCTCATCGAATACCATATTGACGGCATGCTTGACGGAATTCAATGGTGCAATCTTGTGCGACACCTTTTGTATCACACCTGTCGATTGGTCTTGGAATACAAATTGTGGACTTAATCTTTGTCCCATATGTTAGTACGTAATTTTGTTTATTTTTGGTTGCCATTTGTACTTCTGGCCTGTCAATTCTTTCTTAATCATGTCAATAAGAATCGTATTGAACATCTTGTAGTCTCCGTCTTCAAAATCCAGTGACCCGGCTGAGTTATTGGTTGAGCGTATCTTCCAAATGAGCCAGTGCTTAACGGCATCATAACGAGGAAACTCAATCACGTCCGAATCAGTTGTCACAGCAGTCCTTTGTGAATAGTAATCCATTGATAAATTAAAATTGTCGTGAGCGGAATCAGGAAGCGGCCAAATCAATAAATTTGCCTCATAAACGGTAAAGTAAGTCGGGATTCCCTCTGATTCATTCTGCCAAACATTGGTATCTACAGCAATGGTAACCGTTATCGAGCCATCACCGGTTGCAGGCACGCCTGTCAATACACCTGCCGTCTGACTTCTGGTAACTCCCGTATAGGAAATTGTGTATTGCGTACCTGAAATGTAAACTTTAACTGTGCCTGAGTCGGCAAAATCATAAGAGTTATCAATCTCAAGTGTAGTATCGCCAGCTGTGGCTTGTGTTCTAACCTGTGTCTTAGCAACTTTATTCTGCTGATTAATCCACTCTTTCTTATCTTGATAGATAAGCGTATTCAAATTGCCCAGTCTGACATCCAAAATAGACTTATTGGTGTTCTTGTCTTCAATATCTGTTGGCATTGAGAACTCATAAGAACCGCGTTGCGAGTAACCTAACGAGTAATTGAATGATTGGAGCGGCGACCAGTGCTTTAGTTTTCCTGAAATAAACCGCAAGCAGGCATTTATCTCATCCTTAAGGAACTCTGTAGTGACTTGTTCATCAATCACAGCTTTAGACTGTTTCAAGGCGGTTCTTATAAGACTTGCGACCGTATCATAGCCGTAACCTGTGGAAGCAGTAATTCCATCAGAATACGCATCTCCATCTAAAGAATTAAAGCTGTCATACGGCAAAACGAAGTAATAAGCGTATTCTGTCCCCGTATTGACCCAAGTCGTAAGTTCAGCGTCGACTTGCATGGCTATTGTGGCCAGTAAAACTGCCCCTACGGACGTGTTGGTGGTGTTTCCGTACACTTTCCACTGATTGAACAAAACCTTCCGTACAACGCAGTTGAGAGGGTGTGGAAAGGTGAGTGCTGAACATGCTATTGTTGTGCCATAAGTAACCACGCTGGTTATCTGCTTGATTTCGGTTTTAGCAGAGCCTACTTGGCCAAATAAAACAAGGTTTGTGTCGGCAAATCCATTATTATCAGCAACACTTATCGAAGTATCACTGGCGGCTGATTCGGTGGTCAAATACGACTGTAGCTTCTCCAGTTGTTCCAAGTGAGCGATTTGAATTGTTCTGTTAATAGCCCTAACTATCCGAGGTTTTTCGTAAGCCATAGTTTTTTATAATTATCTTCATAACGCCCCCAGCAACCGCATGGAAGCGATAGAAAACAATTATTTCTTAATTATTATCTTTGCGTATTCTCTTGCGCCAATGGCGACTAAGCCAGTCAAGAAAAGTATCATTCCATACAACTCCTTGCCCGGTGTGAGTATCAAAAGCTGTCCAAGCCCCATTGTAGTAATAGCCGCCCCGAGTAAGCCCCCTTTTAATATTAACTCCTTGTCCATATAGTTTATTGGTTATGTCTTTAAAAACATATTTCAAGTCGCTCCAGAATAGCCGCAACTTAGGTAACATATTATTTATTCGGATTGGTGACTGACGTTACGCCATCGTACTTAAGATTATTCAAAGTTAAGAGGTCAACACTTCTTACTTTGGCTTTGTCTATCGTGTATCCGAATATTATTTGAAATGTGCGCTCGGAATCTATCCAATACCGCTTCTGATTGCGTATAAGGTACACAGCCGGGTCCCATGGATTCTTTATCAATTCGCCATCAGCCAAGGGTTCCGCCAGCCACGCGGCCGGGTCAATCGCGCCATCGTACCCGTTATTCGTGTTCTGCTTAACGCCATTCTTGTCTATCAAATACAGCCCAAAATGCAGATGCGGACCCGTGGTGTACCGACCCGTATTGCCCGAGAGAGCAATCACACCACCGGCCTTGACCGACTTGCCATCTGCCAATTTGTGCTGGCTTAAATGATAATACATCGTCTGGATTCCCAATTCCTTATTGATGACATAACAGTAAATCCCACCATCGCCGCCTACCCTGTTACTGATAACACCATCATGACAAGCGTGAATATCCGTTCCCACCTTACACGAGAAATCAATCCCATTGTGACCGGCAAGCCCAAGCTCAACGTAGAACTTCGCCGTTACCGGAGAATTGGGCGGCCCGAACCACTGCGAGATAGGGAACTTCTGTGGATCGAGAGGCAAGGTTAGTTTTATCATATATTTATTTTTCTTCTTTTGCCCCCGCCTTTATGGGCGTTTCGCTCTCTTCTTTCGGCTCCCAATAATCGTCGCTGTCATCTTCCTTTTCGTATTCATGCGTTAACTCCAGCACCACGTCATCGGCGTACATCCCCACCCGAATGATTATGTCTTCAATGTTCTCAAACCTGCCCACCACTTGAACGTGGCCATCACCGTCTTTATTTGTCGCGTATAAAACGTAAGCCATAGTTTAGGGTTTAGTATTTACTATAAACAGTATATGGTATATTTTTCTGAATTATATCCAGCAAGTGCAGGCCTGCCCAACCATCGAGGCATACCCCTCTAGGCCACTCTGCGCCCCTTGCTGACGGCCAGTAGGGCTGTCGCCCCTAAATACGGATAAGAGCCGCATTCCCGTAAGTTCGCTAGTTAAGTGGGCGTTCCTAGCCAGTATCCTGCCCTCTCGTTAATCGAAAGAGCAAGCAACTAACTCCCACATGAGATTTCACAAGGCGATAACAGGGACTCGAACCCTGATAGTCATCATTTACTGACATTCTAACCATTGAATCATTATCGCCACATAGCAGAGGTGGGACTTGAACCCACGACATCAACCTTTTAAGAAGGCAAATGCTCTACCAACTGAGCTACGTTGCAAGTCAACTGAGGGAGTCGAACCCTCGCCGAGGGTTTTGAAACCCCCACCCGTCCGCAGATGTACCGTAGTTGACATACCGTCCGCCCGAGCGGTATTCCACTCGAAACGGATAGTAGAAATAGTTATTGAAAGGACTTACTACTTGAGATAGGGGCTAGACTTGGCTAGCCCCTTACATGAGGAGATTGTGGCGGGTAGCACCCAGTTTGACGACTCGCTGTTTAGGGACATGAGGTGGGCGTTAAAGGGTTAAACATTTTGACGCTTCACTATCCTATCCCGGTACTCCTTTCTGGCCTCGTTTACGGCCACATCCATTGAAGCTTGTGATACGCCAGCTTGATTGCACGCTTGCTTTTCGTTGCGATAGCGCGGAGATGCAAGCGTGTTAAATATCCCAATATCTTTAAAGCTGGCCGACAGAAACTGCCGAAACCGCCTGAGCTGTTGGTCACGGTCGCACATCTCCTTTCCTCGCTTTCTTCCAAACCAGTGTTTCAAACTTGCAAGCAAGGCAATAGGAAGCACTATAAGTATCAGTTTCAGCCAGTTCATGAAGTACCTCGCGATTGCAATTAGCGCACCTCTTCTTGCGCATGCTCGTGTACCGAATGGTTTTAGTAATCGGCTGCAGAACATCGTCTAAACTCATTTACCTTCCTCCTTTATAAATATCGTGAAACGAACGAAATCGCTATATTGGCCAGAACACTGCCTAGAAATAACGCCAGCGCGGAATACGTTGAGAACTTGGCAACGAACCCTATCTGCCATTTCTCCAGCTTCAGTACTCTTGCGTCCAGCCCTATCACGGCCGCCTTAACATCACTCACCGCGCCGAGCAATTCAACGCGATAATCATCGCGCGTCTTCTCTATGACTTCATGCTCCTTGGAATTGACCGTGATAAGATTGGTCAACCGCTCCAAGATGATGTCTGTATTGACTTTGCTATGTGTGCTTTCTTGTTCCATACTCCCCTATATGGTTATTTAACCTAGACAACGCCTAGGTATTCAAATTCTCTTGCTTGTTCCAACTTATCTTTTAATTCTTTATCTGCCGGCTTCACAGCGTCTTGCTTAACTTTGACTATATCTACAGGCTTGTCATCAAATCCATTTACCTTTTCGCCATTGAATGGATCGGTTTCAACTTCCATATCCGTATTAACAGAAAAAGGCAGTTTGAATTCTATCCCGGCATCCGATAGTTGCTGAATTATATCCTTCTTAGTTGTAAATCCTTTTATTGTAGGCATATTATATTACACTTCGAGCGACCTCCCTCCACGCCTGACCGCCTGCTGTAGTTTCGCATAGACAAAGAGTCAATGTGTCATTGGCCGTCATTGAGAAATCACCCGCGCCGTTAAGCAGAATGGTTATATTAGAACCACTGGTAGCTGTGCCGTGGTCAATTACAACGCTCTCATTAGCTACAAGCACAACCGTTGCGCCATTTTGACGACCGGTACTGGCAATCAAATCAACCTTGGTCGTGCCGGTCAACTCAAACACATCGCCGTCTGATGGAATCACGATGTTTGTGGCAGAAGCGATGTCAGTACCTTGTCTGGACTGAATTGAGCCGCCGAGGGTAATATAACCGCCATACAAATCAATGTATGCTTTTTCAGTCGTTCCATTGTCATTATAGAACGAAGCAATCTTCGCGCCTGCAGTTGATAAGGCAGAGGCGCATTGAAACTTAATTGCAATTGCACTTGCTCCGTCTGCTATTCTGCCTTCAAGAATAACCACAGCAACACTCGCAGCTGTAAATTTATTATTCGCTGATACCGTCCCTGTAAATGTTGCGCTACCAGCACCGGAAATTGTAAGCCTATCAACATACGCGCCTGCAGTAGATGCTTTTGCTTGAAAAATTAAAGATGGAGAATTACTTGCTCCCTGAACAGGCAATACATACATCTGCCAGCCGACTGTTTGTGAAGTACCTCCTGTAGTTTCCCAACCTCGCGCAGTCCACATTATTGCTGGCGAAACTTGCTGAGCGCCAACAGTTGCGGCTGTGTCTGTTACCAGTGAAAGCATTGCTGAAGTAGTTGTGCCTAATGAGCTTTTTGTTAAAGTCGCCAGACCGTCCAACCAAGACACTCCCTGCACTTCGAGTTTTCCGGCAATAGCTAAATCATTCGTTGCCGCAAGTGAGTGCGCCGTTGTAACATTGCCTACCGAAACAAAGGTTTTGCCTGACGCAGAACCTTGAATGTAGCCAGCGATGGTGAAGATATCAACTGAAGCGTTGCCGAAATTAAAGCTTCCATTAACGGTTAAATCACCCGTTACCGTTAAGTCAACTACAGACAAACTTGTCCCACGAAATGAATCTTTGAATTTCATATGGTTTATGCTTCAAATGCTATCTCCACTCCTTCACCGCTAACCGTCGCATCCATCCATATCTGATTGAGATTTTTGACTTGGACTTCAACTGATTGATTAGCAAGCAGAGTAAAATAGGACTCATAGGCGGTATTAGTATTCAAAGCTCTCGCAGCTGTACCGGCCAATGTAATAGTCCCGGTATTGGCGTTCTTCGCCTTGATTACCACCGAAACACCATCGGCTACGGGTTTGCCGTTCTTAGGAACAAGCGTAAACGCGGTACCCGCGCTTTCATCCGTAAGCGCTCCTTGCCGAGTGATGGTAATCGTACCGGCAACAACTGCCTCAATGGTAACCTCAATGTTATTACTTACCGTTCCGGTGATAACCAGCTTGTCGCCAGCCTTAAATCCTTCAACCAAGAATTGCGCGGCTGAATCTGTAATCGTGTCATTAACTCCAATCACAGTGCTCCTTACAAAGGCTATCGTTGAAGCCGCATATTTAGGAGCAAGATTTTCCGGTGTACCGGACGTGGTAACTACCTTTCTGAATGCGTCAATTGATATTAGATTTATCATTCGTCCCATATTTTTATAAGCCTCTCAGTCCTCCCCTCCTGTGTAGCGTGAGCAACAGAGGAGGAGAGTGAGAAGTCAATTCCTAAATTGTCCTTCTTTATTTCTTATTCTTTCAGCCAAATGAAATTTGGCATGTTCACTTCTATTCTTAAAAACAAGCAGATTTGTAGGATTGTTGTCTATTTTCCTCCTATTTCTATGATGAACAATCTCTCCTTTAATCAACAACCTTCCTAACATTCGTTCTGCCACAAGTATCTGTTCAGGAACATATCCTCGAACATTTGCCAATAAATGTTCAGGTGCAAGAACCATCACATACCCCTGGCTAGAAATATATCTTCCACCACGCCAGTTTATGTTTTTTTCTCTCGATGTCCGTTGAGTGGTAAATTCTGTCCCCGGCGATCTACGCTTACCGAGATTGACAGTCCTACAATGCTCCAACCACTTTTCGCTCTCGCTTCTTCTCACAGTAAAACATTTCACTGAACAATACTTCTGCTTTTTAGAATAACTCTTACTCTTAAACCGGCAATTACAATTTTGACAAGTTAGCAACATAACTAAGTATTTATGAATTATTACATTCATTATACTTTATTGTGTTATTTTATGTCAATAGTTTATGCCAGTGCCGACCAGTTCGTAGTTCCGGTACAATAAAAGGGGACACTTGATGGGCCATTCAAGCAGACATCACCAGCCGTGCCGGTAAGATTACCGTTAGGCGTGGTCGCGTCAATGGATAACCAGCAAGCAACCGTCTTAGATCCGTCAGAACCGCTCCACAACTTAACAAACTTCGACCCCGTACCTGTAACAGCGTCATTCCTTATCGCCAACGGCACAGCACCTACAGCCGAGGCATGGTCATTGTGAACCAAGACCAAGTTTCTTGCCGTAGCATCAGCTGAGTTAGACACCAATGAAGCGATAGAACCTGTCGTCAATGCGTTAGCGTCATTGATAGTCAACGCCACGCCTGTCGTCATTGCAGCTACGCTAATCTTCGCCGCTACACCGCCAATCAACGTGCCTGAAGCCGTTACCTGCATAACAACCGTTTCGTCAGTCGCTGTTGACTTGAACTCATTCAATACCGTTGATGTGCCCGTAGCACCGGAATGCTCAGACAAGAAAATTCTACCAACAGAAGTCATTGCCGTAGCAGAGGTAGTCAAATACATCATTTGGCCGGTAGTCAATGAGTTGGCCGTCAACTTGAAAATTCCAGCCGCAGTCGTACCTGAAGAAATGATGTTAATCGCCTTCCCGGTAATAGCCGAGTGCGTCAAGCTGATTCCGTCCCCCGAGCCATCAGCGTCCATGACAATCTCAATTCCATTTGTCGTAGAAGTGATAGTTCCTGAAGTATTGGTAACCACTGTTTGAATATACAGACAAGAGCCAGCCGAAGTCATTGCGCCTGCACCATTGATGATAGCCGTTCTTACAATGCTTACTCCATCAAAGTCATCAGCCACTGTGCCTGTGGTTACTGTTCTTGACGAGGTAAGGTTGAGCAACGCGCCTGTCTTATTCACCGTTCCCGTAATAGCCGTAGCTGTGTGGTCGAATGTAACCAAAGAGCCACTGGTCAAAGCTGAGTTAGCGCCGGTATCTTGAACATAAAGCAGATTGCCCGTTGTTACTGAAACACCCGCTGTAATATGCAACCCCTTGCCTTCAGTCAATGCCGCGAGCGGAAGATAGACAGCCGTACCGGTCGTCAAACCAGAAGGTGTAACGGTCATCCAAGATGAAGTGGTACTGCCTGTAAACGCGCCAGCACCAACCAACACAACAACAGAAGCCGAGGTGGCTGTGCTATTGGTTACAGTCAACGAAGCGGCGTTGTCAGCATCCGTAATCGCCAAAGAACCATCAGACCAAACCACATCTCCAGCCGTAATGGTGAAGGTGTTGTTTCCAGCCGAGCCTGCGATGTTGGTAATGCCAAGCTCACCGATCCTGAACGCGTAAGCGCCAGCATCCTGACTCCAGCACCTAAAGAAGTATCCGCCATTCATTCCTGTTTCATCAACTGAAAGATTCAATAGAATACCAGTCGTCAATGACTCAGATGAAATCTGCACAACGCCCAAATCAGCAGCCGCGCCAACCGTAGTGGCCGTATCATTAACCACCGACAAAGACGCTTCAGTGTTCCAATCAGAAATGATGTAGAAATTACCCAATGTCAATTCCATATCACCCGCTGAAACAGTCAAAGCTGTGTTATGAGTGGTAGTGCCCGAAATAACAGTGCTTCCAGTGCCGTTCATCGCCAACGTAATCGCGCCATTGGCTGCATCCGTAATGGTAATCTTAGACGAGTTTGTTCCGCTATTGGTCTCCAATACCAGGTCATAAGCGCCGTTAGACGTAATTGTTCCCGTGGCGGAGCCTGACCCGAACAATGTCGTACCTGCTAAAGTTGATCCCGTAGTGAATACAGCGACACCGGCCTTAGTGATGTACCAAGTACCGGAAGTACCGTACACATCATAACCAGTACCGGCATTCGAGATAACCAGACAATGACCGGCCGACCCGGCAGATCCCGTAATGGTCAAGCCATTATTGGTTGCATGCTCAAGCGCGAAAGTTAAGGTCGTGGAATCCAAGGTCAAGGTCTTGTCAATGTTGTAGATGGTATCCCATGTAGGCGTAGAACCGCCGCCTTGCCCCAACGCGACCGCTGAAGAACCGTTGTCGTAGTAAAGAACACCGTTATCAACGTACAGATAGAAATATCCGGTAGCCGTTGTTGGCGCTTCCACCACATCATCAAATTGAAGGATAGCATCCCTTACGACATCACGCGCAATGAGCTTGATGCCGGGAATGCCAGAGCTTTTCTTTCCATTTGCTATAGGCATACTATTAAAGCCTTAGCTCTCCAACGCAGGAGCCTGTTCCTGTTTGGCAATTAAGGCTTGTTTAATCAACTGAATTAAATCTAGTCGTGTCGCTTCATCAGTGAAGTTTAGTCCGAGTTCACGAGCTTCCGCCTGCAAATCCGCTTTCTTCATTACATCAATAGGCCTTTTTCCTGTCGCTTTCACGACTTCATCTGTCGCATTCAGCGCCTCTTGATACGAAACGACCGTTAAATGTCCAAGCCGAACATACTCATAAGGGATTTTCAATGCGTAAATCGCATTCAGCTCCTCATCATTCCAAGGAACTCCAATGAACTTACATCTACCCCTCTCGTACAAAGCTGACCAATTTGGCGGCATATAGTTTGAAAGAGAGGGCGTGGACGTCCGCCCTCGTTAATTAAGAACCTGTACCGTTCGACCCGAACACGAAAGCCGGGAAGCCTCGCAGAATAGCGTAGTAGAAATCAATACTGTAATCCCAGTTCTTGTTCTTGTACACTTGCTCAGGAGCGTCCAATGCCGGCCTCTCTCTAAACAATGCTTGCAAGGAGTTCTTAGCGCGCTTGGAATCGCACATGAACCAATACGCCGAGGTATCAGTACCACCCGTGCGCGTCTGCAATTTCTCCCAAGTCACCACCTTAACCTTGCCTTTCAATGGATTCGGGTCGTTATCAAATGAACCTGAAATCTTATCGGAATTGACAATCCTCAATACCTCATCTTCTTTTTCTGGAGCTACGTAAATCGTATCCAGATTAATCGGGCGGTTATGGCCTGTAGGGTCTTTGTAAATCATTGCGTCAACTCTAGCCTTCACAATCGCCTCACGTGAAACAACCGGATTATTGGCGCTGTTGTAACGAATGATGTTTCGGAACGTCTCAGAATTGATGTTGTTGGTATGCGAAGCTGAGAACAACGCAAGTCCATCCGGCCCGGTCGCGCCTACGCTTTCACCATACACATCTGTGTAATTAGAAGCGGAGAAGCCATTCAATAACACGTCAGCCAAAGACTGGTCAACCTTCTGGAACGCGTCTTCAGTAGCGGAACGCACCAATCCGTCAATCTGGTCGTAAAGGTCAAACAAACGCATATCCTTAGTGACGGAAACGATACCGCCGTATCTCGACTGTGTGGCAGTAATGGAGTCGCCCTGAACCACAGTAGCTTGCGGCAAGTCAGCGCCTTCAGCAACCTTCTTAATCACATCCATACCATGCAGAATCAGATAGTCATAAGTTCTGCGGTCGGTATCCTTGATGTTAAACAACTTAAAACCTGTCATGTCTGAAACACTTGTCTTGGCCACCTCATTGAAAATCTCCTGAAGATCGTCTGTAAGGGCGGCAAAGTCTGTTGTTCGTATCGCCATATTCTTATAGTGTTAATTCTTAAACTACTCTCGTGGCATGAATCTGCCCTCAACAATCTTATTGGTCGCATCGACGATACGATCAACATGGAAAACCTTGTCTGTGGTATTACCCAAATCAACTGTCGCGTCGTCAGTCAAATCATACTCATTGCCGACATGCGTAGCTTGCACCGGAGTAATAGAGGTCAAAGCACGGAATACAATCGTCTGATCCAGCGGCAGAACCTTCACAAGTTCGCCTGTCGATGTTGTCAATTTACTCTCAAGGCAAAGATACTCGGCTTTATCATCGGCAGCTGCGGCATTCACAAGATAGCCTGAAGAAAACTTCACCAGCTTGTTCTTGACGAATGTAGTAGCGTCCGTGCCTTTCAGCTCCATCTCTTTGCCGTCACACTTAGTCATTGGTTCGAACATACATTTTAGATGTTAATTCTTAAATTTACTTATACCAGCCGTCCGGACCGGTCTGTTTCGGGATAACTCGCTTCCTATCAGGACTGCTAACCTCATTGTTCGTCCTGCCTGAAGGGACAGAATGCGATGTCGCCAGCTCTGACGCTTTATCCTTCGCCTTATCTTTGAAGCCTGTAGCCTGTTTCCAACCGCTGACAGCGATTCTAAGCGCCTTCACAACCCCCTCCTGGCTCGTTCTGTCAATCTTGCGAGGCAGATACTGCAAGATGTCCTGATACTGCGATTCCTTCACCAATTCAGGCATGTAGTTAGAAGACTTCGGATTGATTACATCCTTTAAAACCTGTTGCTCGTTCTTTTCTTGCAAGACTTCATCAACCTTAGTGCGGATTTCCTCCTCATAAGGCTGAGGCTCAGGCTTCTCTTCTAACTTGCGCTTCTTAACCGCCAACAAACCCTCTTTGTAGTTGTCGCGGTCACGCCTTAATGTCTCATTCTCCTCACGCAACTTCGCAATATCATCGTCCAATTCATCTGATCCGCTAGACCCACCGCCTTCACCACCCTTAGATTCCTCATTTTCTTCATTGGTATCCTCTGAGCTTTCTTGGTCGTCAATCTCTTCTTGCGCTTGTTGCGATTCTTTTAAGTGCTCAAACATAAAGTTTTAAACCGCTTGTTTCAACTGGCTCGGTCACCAGCTTTTATGTTTTATATGTCAATTCCACTTTCTTCTTTCTCTCCGCCAAATCCTTTGCCTCCTTCACCTTACCGGCCAATAGCAACAACTCATGTCGCTGCCCTACTAGCTTCCAATACTCCTCCTGCCGCAATCCCTGCCCCATTTGCTTCAATATCGCCAAATCGCGGTATTTAAAGTAGCCTATAAATCCCATATCCAATGAATTGGCTAACAGCCACTCCTGCATTTTATCCTTGTCTATTCCCGAATAATCCCTGTTGCCAAACAACTTTTCTAATAACCAATAAATCATATTATACTCCGCTTATACTCCGCCAACTAAAGCCGGAAGACTCTTTGTTGGCGCTGTTATTTGTTGGCTCACCTGCCCTGGTGCTCCCTGCTGACTCTCTTGAGGTTGTTGCGTCATCGCTTGCATCTGGCTCATTTGCTGCTTAACTATGTTCTCCAAATACTTATCCGCGCTCTTTCCATTAATTTTCATGTACTCCTTGAACAACTCTTGCTGATTAGCGGCAAATATCTCCGGAAACGCCGTTGCAATGAACTGAATGTTTTCTGACATCATTGCCTTGTCCAATGCTCTAGACTTCTGATAGAAGTTATCCGTCTCTACTGTTAAATCATACTCCCAGTCATCCAAGAAATCTGAGCTTATCATGATTGTTTCTATTGGCTTGCCTTGGATTCTTGCCATCTCTGCCCTTACATCCAATTCGTTAAATTGCTTACCGCTCGGCATAACCCCAATCGGCCGATTCATTTGGTCAACTGTAGCTTGCTCAGCCACTCCTATCTGAAGCGTACCCGTTTCACCAGTGGACAATGTCCCTGGCACATTAAACGACTTGTATTCATTGATAAAAACCTCATCGCCGTCAGCGCCCACTATTGCTTTGGTCTTAAGCGGATTCGCGTAGTTGGCAACGATATTGTAAATCCTTAATCTTGTCTTCTGAACATACAAATCCTTCATTAGAATAAAGAACAGCCCCTTAAGCTCCTCAGCACGCTCATTAGCCAGAACTATCTCTCTAGCAGTGCTCCCCGAACCACCGTAACCACTTTGCAAGCTATCAGTTGAGTCTTCATCGATTCCTCTCGTCGTGAACTCCAACATCTTCATCTCACCCTGCTGAATTGTCTGCATCGGCATCGGCTGAACTTGACTAACATCTTCCACATAAATCCTTGTATCACCGGTAACATACTCGTCCTCCAACTCCAATGAATCCTTATTTACCATTCCAACGAGCATTGGCGTGTTAAGTGTTCGATACACCTTATCCGCCATTGAATTGATAAACGCATTGGAAACATCCTGGCTAGCCATTAAGATATTCGGCAGAGAATTACCGTAGAAGAACTCCACATTGGCAAATGGCTCATATACGCTCTTAGCAAATGGGTACACTTTGCGCTTCTTGCCCCATAACATTATCGTATCAAGTAATAACACCCCATTAGCCACTATTCGATATTGATTATCATTCTTATTGTAATACCTAACAACCTCAATTTTCTTCTTCTCTACGCGGTCGTTCCATTGCTCACCAAAAAACAAGATGTTCTCGCCCGCCTCAAACTTGAATCCCGCCTGCTTTACTTTACTGGCGTTTTTATACTTGCCAAATTCTTTCTTGAACTCACCCTCGCCTTGATAACTCACCCAAATCATATCAGGCTGTTGCTGAATGTCCGCTATATATGGGTCGCGGATAAACAAGTTCTGCAATGGAACATTAACCTCTATCACCCTGTCCTCTGTGATAACCTCCTCGCCATCCTCATACTCTATCTTTCCAGTAGCCAGATCGTAGCTAGTGATAATCTTAGGAGTTTCCTTAGTCTTTAAATAGCCTACATACTTAACAATTGTACCGTTAATGGCGCAGTTCCATGAATCAATGTAGATGAGCTTCTCAGGATTGCCGCCATACTCCAGCTCTGAAGCCCTAACCAGTTTGGACATTATATCCGACCGCTCAATGGAAATAGTGTTGGCCTCATTAGTAGCTGTTATCTTAATCGGCGGCGGCTCCTTAGCGATTGTTGCTATATGAGCCTTAATCTTACGCCTTGTGTAGTTGGTGAAGATATTAGCCTGCCACTGCTCCTTGCCTTGGCTCTCCCGGCTTGGAGTGTACCCATTGGCGCGCTTCTGGCAGTCGTCAAGGTATTCCTTCAAGGTTCTGTCGCGCTCCTTAGATTCTGAATAATTAAACTCACGAAATCCGCCATTCTGGATATCGCGCATCTCTTGGTATGCTTTATAAACTTCCGATACTATTGGGTCTACTTGATTTTCCATATAAAAAAAAGCTCTATTGCTAGAGCTTCAAGAGCTTCATCTATGCTTAAATTATTTAAACCTTGTTCACTCGCTTACATCGCTTGCACTTTATCGACACTTGATACTTCACTTCGTCAGGATTACGCTCCACCTCACACAACTTGGCTTTGCATTGTTCGCACCGTATTTCGTAGCTCATACCATTCGTGTAGCGTAAATGTTTTTATGTTTCTTTTTCTTTTGCAGCGGCCGCTCGAACATCCTCACATAAGTCGAATCGAATGACATCATCAATGCGTCCGCCACGTCAGGACTCTCTATTCCATTGCGCCGCATCTCATCTTTGCTCATAATCTGCAGTCGTCCCGAAGAATCTGTTTTGTACTTAATATCCAATAACTCGCTCCAATCACCATCTTTGTCGAGTTTGCCGCCATTGTTTATCCACTTCTTCAGCTTCCAATAGTTCTCAGCACGCCGATTGATGAACTTCGTCTGCTCCTTAGCTTGCCCGCCCAGCTTAACAGCGTTGACTCTAAAACCCTGCTCCTTAAGCCTGTCAGTACAACCGCCACCCATTCCTGTATCGTCAAGACTGACATTCTGCCAATCCACCTTATTCTCCACCGCCAATCTTATCGTAGTGCCTACGGTGCTCATCAAATCGTTATCAGAGTTCTTAGCTAGGATTGTTGCGAAATTCTCACTGCGCTTAACCCAAACGTTGAAGTTCCCACCGCCTCTGGCTATATCATGCCCGATATTCCTTGTCCCGAACTCCGCGACATCCTTCTTATCCACCAAAGCACTATCGTATTCCCTGTCTGTTATCAAATTACTCCAGCCTTTGTCATCTATCGCTGATGCTTCAGGAAACTTATTCTCGTATAACACATCGAAGAATGGCTTCTTGCGGCACTCCTCAATGTATTCTTCATTAAGCCGGCCTTCGTCAAGTCCTATCTTGTAATCAATATTAAGTTTATAAAACTTCGGGTCTCTGTAGTCCTTCAAGAAATGATTCCTTTTAAATGGATTGCCAATCTTGAAGTAAAAGTTATCCATCTTATCCCCTAACATTCGGAATATCTTCGCCTCAATGTCATCATCAATCAGAGCCGCTTCGTCCAGTACAACATTGCTTGCCCCAAACCCCATCAACGCTTCGCCGGCAGTTTGCTTGTTTCTGGAATCCGCCGACAAGATGTAGACCTCACCCATCGAACCGTCAGTGTGCTTAAATGTCAATCGGCTCTTGCTGCGCTCTCTTCTCAAGTGCTCAAGACTTTCACCCTTCGCTATGTCCAGTTTCTGCTTGGTGTAGTCATTGTCAAAGGCATGGTCAATGATGTAGCTCATGATAATCTTAGCCTTCTTCTCACTAGGTGCCACAATCGCCCACTTCTCAGGAAAGGTCGCTACCCTAGTAAGAACAGCCAACGCTACGGTTAAAGATTTCCCATAGCGCGTATGCGCAGCCAGCCAATTCCTTGGGTGAACTCTTCCAAATATAAGCCTAAAAATATCTTGTTGTCCTGCGGATAATTGAATTGGCTTACGTTCTTCGTCTTTATACATTGCCGCAACCATTTTCTGGACTTTTATATCACTCATAGAAAATATCGCTTATTATGCAAGTTGCAGTCCAGAATTGACGATTTCCGCTGGTAGTCTTTTGATGGCAACTTCTACACAATGATATTAAATTGTCCTCTCGGCAATTTTTCTTCTCGTAGTCTATATGGTGAACTTCCAACTTTCGACTTCCTTCGGTTTTTCCACAAAATCTACATTTTCTTTTGTGCTCTTCTGTAAAAGGCTTCACAATGTTTTTAAAGCCTCTTGAATATCAGCTCGAATATCAGTGCCTGATTGGGAGTCAACTTGATCGGCCTCCGCTCCTCGTCCTTGTAAAGACTCGCTACTAGTTTTTGCATCTTCTCGCTCATTGGATAGTTTCCTTAAAGTTATCTCTAGGGTGGTTAGCTTATCGCCGCCGCTTGTTACGTCCATCTCTTGAGGAATCGTCCTGGAGCAAATCTTGAGTGCTATCATGGTCTTAGTCTTCTCACTGGTGCCGTCCATTATCTTATCAATATGAACCCAGCACTTGCCAATCACCTTAGCGCGAAGCAATTCCTCGACCATTGTTTTCCTTCCCACAATGCTTCCCATATTAACTCCTTTATTTTATTGTAATTTTACACTAAATTTACATGTTATTTATACCAACTCTTAGTGGAAGTAGTCTTAGGAAGCACCTTGTTGGAATAAAGTGTAACATTCCCTTTTGCGGGCGGTTTGGATACTGGTGTTGGTAGAAGAGCACCTTTCTTGCTTTTAGGGAGCGGCATTGGTTTTTTTATTCTCGGGAGACCTATTGATACTTTTGCCATACGTTTATTTTAGAGCGTCTTCGAGTTCCGAAACACTTGGGTCGTCGCCGGCGGCGAAGCCTACCTCGTTAGCGTATTCTTGGAAATACTTATTGACGACTTCTTTTGTTTTGGGCTCGAGTTGAAACTCTATTTTTTTAGCGTTAAGTTGTTTATTTAAATCCTCTAATAGTTTCAGACTGGCTTGAATCTCCTTATCTTCTGATAGCGCTTTATCAATATCTTTCTTTTTGCCGCTTTTTTCCAATTCTTCCTTTTTAGAATCTCTCAAGGTATTGTGAACTTTAACCGCTTGTTCGATTTCCTCTGAGGCTTCTTTGATTGGAGCCTCAACATTCTTGAAGAAGAATCTCCGCTGAACAGACTCCAGAACATTAAGCTTCCTGGCTGAGCTTACTTCTTGCTCCTTGCCTTGGTTGTCTTTAACAATTTCCTTCTTGCCGTCATAAGTGAGCACGTGCTTCAATACTGCAATGGCATTTAGACTGAGTTGCATAGTTTTTTTGTTATTTTAGTTAAATTAGCGATATCGAGCTTAGAAAGCTTCTGGCGTAATTCTTTAGAGTTATCGTCCTCTAAAACCATTGTTATCATATTAACGAAACTACGCTCCGGCGAGTATTGAATATTTAAAGGTGGAAGCTCTTCTTTCTTTTCGATTTCTTTCTCGGGAGTTATAGGAATTGAAGGAGTCCACTTGGTTATATTTATTTTATGCTGTGCTATGACTAAATTCACCAACTCCATTGGAATGGAAGCCACGTGTCCGATATCCACATTCATGTTGTTGTCCGCCGCAATCTTGCCTATAACACTTTGTTCATCTTGCCCGATGGCTACCGTTACTTGCTTTTGCTGATTCATGATGAACGTATTGGGTTCCTGCTTCTTTTCTACGGTGAATATCATTAGCTTTTCCATACTACTTGATTTTACTTAGTTGGTCTTTAAAGTATCCCGTGTAATTTGAATCCGACAAATACTGTTCGTGTTTTGCTTGAAGAGCTTGCTTAAGAATACCCCACTCTCCACCCTTTCCGGCTTTTATCGAGGATTTAATTTGTTTAGACACTTGATTGTAATTATCTTTAGTCATCGGAATAGCCGGATAATACCGCATCAAATTCTTATAATAATTTTTCTCATCTGCCGTATTCTGCTTCCACATTCTATACCGCTTCTTAAGATTTAATGGCATATTGTTCAATACCCGGGCACTTGATACCCGGCCTCTTTTAATTTTTTTATGTCTTCAGAACTTAATAAATCAGCAAGATTGACACTCCTCGGGAGCTTATCGTCAGCTTGGCGCTTGGCTTTGTCGTAGTCGTCCATATACAAAAAAAACTCCGTAAAGAGTTAGTCGTTTTGATGAAAATATGTTGCAATCATATTTTACGAAGCGAGGCCGATAGTTGTAGATAGAGCGGAACACGGCACCCAACCTCGCTTTCCTGCTCTCGTTAAGAGTGCAAGTATGTTGTGCGTGGCCATTGCTCTTGTCTGATTACATTATACAGCATCTATTATTATACAACAATACACAGGTGTGGATAACTTCCTAGTAGACAAGATTTGTGGCGGAGTGTATAATGAAATAGTAAATATCCAAAATATGACGATAACAAAGTTCTCAAGAGCTTGCAATGATACCGTAAAATCGGTAGCACCTGTCATAGGTGTGGATACATTGTAAGCTCCTGAGAATTTTTTGTTATGTCAACAGGCTGGGTACGTTTGTACCGAAAATCTATGAACAGTTCAGTTTTCGAAAACCCCAATATCTGGTATGTCTGGAGTTGGTGTCTTTTAAAAGCGAACCACGAACCACACAAATTTCCCTTTAACGGAGAGGACATCGAAATCCTCCCCGGGGAATTTATAACGGGTAGAACCGAAGCATTAAAAGAGTTACACCACATATCAGCTCAGAAGTACAGAAATTGTATTACATACCTAAAATCAACCAGCAGAATAACCAGCAAAACAACTAACAAATTTAGCTTAATTAAGATAACAAACTGGGATAGCTACCAAGCAAACAACCAGCAAAACAACCAACAAACAACCAGCCAGCAACCAGCCAGCAACCACATACAAGAATGTAAAGAATGTAAAGAATGTAAGAATGAATACTCTTTGGGATTAGGAATTGAATACTGGAATGCCAGACAAGCATGGAACCCCGCAAATGGAAATCCAATAAACAATACCGCCATAAAAAAACTCTTGCCACAATGCAGGAAAGAAACAACAAGTCTGGCAAAAATGTGGGATAAACAAGTTCCTTCTCAAGAAGAATGGGAGCGTGCGGTACGTGCGTATATTTTAGAAATTGCCAATAGAAATCCTCTTAACGATTATTGCCATCACCGGTTTTCAATGTTTGACTTTATAACTCAAAAGAACGGATATTTAAAATTTGTAAACAAGTAAAAATCTATGGGAACCATCTACTGCTTGCTAGATGACACCAAGAAAGTTCCGGGCGCAAAAACTTATCTAAACAAAAACGAACAAGAATTTAAAACGCTTAATGCTCAAGGTTGGGGTGTGTACTTTTCCGTCAACGAATTTGCGGGCGATCGCAAGACTGAGAATTGCACTAGGTTACGCTATGTTTACGGCGACCTTGATATTGGTAAAGCCGGAGACGGCCAAACTCGAGAAGAACGCCAAGCTAAAAAGCAGGCACTACTCAAGGAAATTATAGCCAAGTGCGAGCCGACAATGGTAATTGATACGTCTAACGGATTACAGCCATTATGGGAACTAGTAGCCGGAGAACCTACTACAGAAAACAAAGAAAGATATGTGCGAGTATTAAAAGGGCTTGTGGCGTGGAGTAAACAGCACGGTTGTAAGGCGGACAACGTCTATGACATTTCTAGGATTTTAAGAGTACCAGGTTATGACCACATGAAAGAGGAGCCGTACGCTTGCGAAGTGATTTATCAATCCGTTAAAAAATATAATTTAGCCGGCCTCGAGATAATTTTTCCGTTCAAGGAATTGAAAGTTTTACCGGGAATCCCGGAGCATACAGGAGACAATCCTGTATTTAGGGAGATTGAACGATTGGATTTCAAGGAAATGGTTATGCGTGCTTTTTCTTCAATTGGTCGTCCTGTAACATTTGACGTTAGTGGACATCTCATTGACCCAATAGGAAAAACAACAGGAACATTTCTTGGCAGACAAGGTAATCGCGATTATTTGGCTTCGTCTTCGCATGAACCATTCAAAGGCAACAGAATTACGGCAATAGCGGAAATACTGAATATTACTTATAGCGATGCGTATAAATGGATTTGCAAAGAATACAGTTTGGATTATAAGCAATTGGTTAAGCAGTCAGCAAGATCTATTACCGAGGAAAAGAAAAATGGAGTTGAATTTGTAACAATGACTGATGTAGTTGAACTTGGGTATTCTGAATTGATAAATACAAATCCAGACAATGTTATTTCTTTCGGGTATAGCTGGCTTGACGAAAAGTTAGTTGGTATATTTCCGTCAGAGTTGATAGTTCTTGGTGGAGAGACCGGTTGTCTTCACCCAGATACACCTATTTTTGACCCTACAGACAAAACAATTTTAACAATAAAAGAAAGATATTGTTTGGGGAAAGATTTTAATGTATTTGCCCTAGATAAAAAAGGAAAAGTAATTGTTACAAAAGCAGAAAGCCCAAGACAGTTTTGTAAGGCGGAAATGTTTGAACTTTCAGATGGAATAAATAAAATTATCACTACAGGGAAGCATCGCGTTTTGAACGGGCAACAATTTGTTTCTGTAAATTCGCTCGCAGAATGTTCTTCCGTCCTTTTGCCGACCATTTCGGACACTTCCCTTTTAGGGTGTGTTTCAAATGTTCGGAATTTTTCTCGAAAAGACGCAAGTTCTCAATCTTGTTGTCGTCTTTTATTCCATTTATATGGTCAACTACTTCAGTGGGCAAAAGAAATCTGTTTAAATGTTTTTCCATTACAAGTCTATGCTCACGAACTAAATTGTGGCGATTGCGAAAAGGATGTTCCGGAGAATAAACTAGAATATAACCGTCTTTGTCTTTGTGCCGACCGCCCTTCCACGCAGGATTGCTTTTGCCTAAAGAATAAAATGATTTACTCCGAATTGAGTAACCATTTAGCACAAGATATTTTTTCACGCTTTTTTCCGAAACTTCCATTATTTCACAAATTTTTTTCTTGCTCATACCTTGCTTGTGTAAGGAGATGCAAGTGTTTATTTGCTCCGCTGACCAAGTTTTTAAGTATTTGCCAAAATTTTCTGGGTTTGCCATATTTCAAAGTTAATAATAAATACTTTAATTATAGCAAATGGGCGGTGAAACCGCAAGGGGAAGAAATCTATTATGACTTTCATGTACCCAAATATGAGAATTATTGGGCTTGCGGATTATTTCATCATAACACAGGAAAAACAGCATTAGCCACTAACATCATTTACAAAGCCAGCAAAAAGGTTAAATGCGGGATTTATGCTCTGGAAGATAGATTGCCCG
>Ga0208958_1000613_pt1 | contig 42166 bp, 45 predicted proteins | sample RifOxyB1_FD_184032 | JGI IMG/M metagenome (GOLD analysis project Ga0208958, IMG submission 184032) | Soil microbial communities from Rifle, Colorado - Rifle Oxygen_injection B1 (SPAdes) | ecosystem: Environmental > Terrestrial > Deep subsurface > Rock core/Sediment | place: Rifle, Colorado...
GACGAACAAAACTCATTTGTGAATACAACAAGAAATATCAGCATAAGAGTTTATGCTGACGCTACAGCTTCTCCGAGAGGAAACGTTACTGTAAAACAGATTAATTATACTTGGGAAAATGGAAAATTGTTTAATGCGACTCAAAATCTGTTTATAGATATTCACCCATTCATATTTGAACTAACTGCTCCGGTATTGCAAACGCCCGCTAATGCTTCCCTTCAGGCAGCTGCACCAGTTGGTTTATCTTGGACAGCACTAAGTGCTCCTGAGTGGATAACTATAACCTACACAATCTTTGGAGACCAAACAAATGCATCGACAGAATTAGACAATACAACTGAAAGTCTGTATCTTTGGAGAGATTTGGGAGTACAGCAGGGATTATTTTACTGGAAAGTTGCAGCAAGTGACGGAGCTTCAATTGCTACTTCTGAAACGAGACAATTTACATTAGATTTGTGTCAACCGAACACTAATTACGCATATGCATCGACATATCCTATGAGTTACAATGAAACAACAGATACAATAACGGTTTGGGGCAATAACAATGCAAGTCTATACGATGTAATAGGAAATAATATTTCAAACGCTATAACGTTCGAAAAAATATTTGAATTTGGACAATACGCAAGAGGAGTTTGTGCGGTTACGAAACCAGCATCGGGAAGCTACGCTGTCGCAAGCAGATTAGAATTAGGAAATAATGAAGATAGGTCAAATCAATCAACATTTGTAAAAACAACTGGAGAGTCTTTAAGCTTCAGTAAGCAAGTACAGTTAAACCTCAATGCAACTTTGATTTCTGGATTGTTAACATCAGGAAACTCTCCATATGCAGGCTCTACTCTTTCATTCGCTGGCGAAGATGCCGTAAACAATAGCGAAGGAGAACTATATTTGAGAAATGGTTCGGAATTGAGATTGTATGATAGCGGAGTATCACACACCGTGGCTGCAAATGACTCTAATCCATTTAGATTATATTGGAATGGAGATATTAAAGCAAAGAGCAGTACATTGCAAAACTGGTACACAATAAGATTCCTTGGAAGAAATAATAGTTTGGAAGATGTTATCTTAACTGACATGGGAGATGGAGTCTACCCCGATACGACACAGGTTGGAACATTGAATATTATAAAATCAAGAAGCATAGATACAGGCGGATTGGTATTAGAAAGAGATTCGAATGTAACAATAACTGCTTTGGAAATTTCAGAAGCGGCCGATGATATTTTAATAATAAACTACACTGGAACTGCAAACTTAATCAATCCTGCATTGAGTTTCAGCAGTATTAATTGGACAATTGGAACTTTCGCCGGAAGCATTAACAGAAAGCATACATATGACATAACGGTTACAGATGCAAATGGAGCTGTATTGAAAAACACAACATTAGTATTGATTGATGTAAGAGGAAACATATTATTCAATTTGAAAACAAATAATCTTGGAAAAATACCTTCGCAGACGATTACAAGAGCGATTTATGACTATGCTCATAAAACAGGAGACGAAAGAGGCCCCCACATATTGTTGGTAAAGAAATATCAAAAAGCATTCCAGAACGTTGCCAAATCATTCTCGGCTGCTACAGTTGAAACTGTACAGACCTCCGCAAATATATTCTCAGCATATACATTATCTCAAGTTGCAGCATTTAGTAAAATAAAATACAACAAGCCTACGAAAGTTAGTTACGGAGATGAAATAAACAAATCATGGACTACAACCGGACAACTGCAGCATTTCCCTGTAGATACATGCCAGTATTATGCATTATTTGCTAATGGAACAAAACTAACGGAGGGGAGTTCTGCTAACTACACTTTAACAGAAGAAACAGGAGCCATAACTTTCTATACAAGCATGAAAGGCTACAATGTAACTGCTGCATATTATTATGGTGGAAATATTACTGTAACAAATGGTGTTACAATCACTAATGCTTACAATTTAGGTAAAATATACGACTTTATGCAGAATCAAACAGCAAATAACAATTTATCTGAAGAAATGACAACTGTTAATGGAATAGCTTATACTTTCTGCATAAATCTTGCAGTTGGAAACAGAACAGTGGGGGGAAGTATCCAGGATCCTGGAAAAACCATTGACTTCAATAATGGCTACGATATCAGCTCCGGTGCAGGCGGAGCACTTGTTGACTTGGCAGGAATTGGAGGTTCAGGAACAGTTGGTGCGACAGATATTTCTAAAGCAACAATTTATCCCGGAGAAACACAAACGATATTTATCAGTTTGTCAAACAGCTTAGGAAATCCTGTTGTGGGAAGAACTATTTATGCCTCAGTGCTTTATCCAAACGGAACAACCTGGTTCGGAGGAGATTCTTATACATTTACAGAAATAGGAACTGGCGGATTATACAGCTTTAGCTTCGTATTCCCGATTTCACATACACCATTCGGTGCATACGCAATACATATAACTACAACAGGAATAAGTCAAGTAAAGACATTTGACTATCGCCCAACATCTAATCCGGAAATCAGAGGACGTTCTGGAATAAATCCATTCATCGACTGGACAATGGCGGGAGTTGAAAATAACGGACAAAATATTGAAATTAAGGGTTCTATACTCAATCAATTAGAAACTTCAATAAATCTAACTCAACAAACCATGTGGGATCAAAAGAGATTCTTAGCGATGGATTCTAAATTAACTGATCAGGAAGACAATCTTACGCTTTACGAAGAATCCGGAGACAAACAAATATTTAATTTCAATGACGAGAATATAAGCGCATGGAGATATAAAGGAGATGTATCAAATTTGACAATTGTGACCAATGATGGACTAAGTTATCATGGAACTCACGCAATCAATATTACCGCCAGCTACTCCACCGGAAATGCAACTGTTTATGCTAATTTTAGTTCCAGAGATTTGTCATACAATAATGCAACGGAAATTAAATCGGTTGACATATATGTAAAAATCCCTGAAGTTGATTATTTGAAAAATATATCTGTAAAATTGAAAACTGATGAAAGTAATTATTATGTGCAAAATGACAACTTATATGGATGGAACATATTATATCCGGGATGGAGTGTAATTAGCACAATGCCGGGAGTTAGTTCTACTACAACAATTGGAACTCCTAATAAATCAAATATAAAAGGAATAGAACTAACATTTATTGGCATAGACAATGCCACAAATCAGAGCATATTGATTCACTCCGTTGATGTTCACAATCAAACACTTCACAGCGCATCCAGAATTGGAAAAAGAAAAGAATCAAGCAATGTTTGGGTATTCTGGTGGGATGCAAACGGGGCATACAACATAGGAGGTAAGCAGGATAGAGACTTCACAATTAAAATCCCTTCGTCTATCTATAATCATGCAGTTCAATGGAAAAATGCCAATCCTGGAGACCAATATATTGCAGCAAGATATCAGGAAATAGTTGATGCTGACTTCTTCTTCCAGCAGGAAATAGCTGAAGAAAAGATAATTAATTATCTGCAAGGAAATCCTGGACAGCAACTGTTCATATTGTCAAGCGTCGGAGGTCAATATAGTCCCGGAGATACTGCATTCCTAAGCATAGTGACGTATAATGGATTAGGAAATCTTGTTTCTGCAGATGCAAGAGTAAATGTAACTTATCCTAATGGAAGTATTTTCAGAAGCGGATATGCAACAGAATCCTCTACTGGAATTTACAACTTTACAATTAATTTCCCAGGTAATGTCGCTCAAGGAGATTACTTAGCAAGGATTTATGCAAATTATTCCGGATATAATACTACAAACATACATACAATTACAGTAAGAGAAGCATCATCCGGTGGAACAGGAGGAATAGGAGGATTGGCTTTGAATATTTTCAACTCAATTGGAGATTCATATGCCAGGGGAGAGACTGTGAATTTATTCTCAACAGTTGTAAATTCCTCCGGAGGTTTGGTAAACGCAACAGTTAACTATGAAATATTCAACCCGAATAATGATCCATATGGCAGCGGGTCTTCTTTGTTAATTGGACAGGGAAGATATCAGCTAAGCTTCCTTCCGGCTCCGAGTGCTGCATTAGGAACTTACAGAATAGAGATTGATGCGAATTATTCTGGAGATTCAATTTCGGATACAGAATCATTCAAGCTCGTAAATGCATTAGTTAATGAAACGGGAGTCGGAGGATTGCCATTAAGTATTTTCAACTCAATCAGAGATTCATATACTAGAGGAGAGACTGTGAATTTATTCTCAACAGTTGTAAATTCCTCCGGAGGTTTGGTAAACGCAACAGTTAACTATGAAATATTCAACCCGAATAATGATCCATATGGCAGCGGATCTTCTTTGTTAATTGGACAGGGAAGATATCAGCTAAGCTTCTCACTGACACCGAGTGCTGTATTGGGTATTTACAGAATAGAGATTGATGCAAATTATTCTGGAGATTCAATTTCAGATACAAAATCATTTACAGTTTCAGACTCATCCACTGTTCCGCGAATCCAAGTAGAAGCTCCTGCAGTAATAGACATAAATACAGATTTCGGAATAACTGTTTTCACTGCTGATGAAAATGGATTGGCAGATAATTGTGATTCGGGGGCTAAGTTAAGAATTAGGGACACTTTAAGCGGAACAAATGTCTTAACTAATGCTGTAATGACAAACTTCGGAACAGGATTATATAATTATACTTATTCAGTAAGCAATCAATCTAACTATTTAGCAATAGTTAACTGTACTATGGGAGCAAACATATATACTGGAATAAAAGGATTCTCAACACAAAATGTTCCTGCTACTGAAAACGAAGCATTTGCAATATCATCATTGACGGCTGGCTCACCAAGATATCCCGGAGAAACAGCTATGATAGAAGCAACGTTCATAGTTCAAAATGGTTCTTATGTAACTCCGGATAACATAAGTTTAGTGATATGGTATCCCGATTATTTAAGCACTTGGGCAAATGTAACAAAATCTAGTTTCAGCCAGATAGATAATCATGTTTGGAGATATACAAAACCAATCCCGACTCCTCCAACAACAGGAATGTATATTGTTCATATGCAGGCAAAATACAATAATATTGTGACTTCAAGAACAACCCAGTTTAGAATAGCAACTGGCGGCCCTTATAGTGTTTCATTAGACTGCCCATCATCAAGCACAATTGGGTCTAATTTAGATTGCACATTAACTATACTCGATGAAGGTGAATCTGAAACAGAGAGTATTTGTGATATTTGGGTTGATACTGATGGTAATTCGGTAGAAGATGGAACAGAGCCTCAAACACAAAAATCACAAGAAACATTGCCTCAGCAAACTAAAATAATATCTGTTTCAATAAGTGTTCCAAGCTCTCATCCAACTGGTTCGCATGTAGTAAGAACAAGCTGTGAATATGTAAATTCAGCGCAGCCCGACTCAACTGCATCAGATTCAGTGACATTTACTTCAGGAACTGCACCTCCTGCAAGTCCTAGTGGCGGAGGTGGTGGTGGAGGCGGAACTGGCGCGGCGATATGTACACCAAATGTAGAATGCAGTGAATTATCTGCATGTATCAACGGCTATGAATCGATAACCTGCATTGACAAAAATAACTGCATCAGCTCTTATATTCAAAAAAGAGCTTGTATGCTAGAAGTTCCTAGTAAAATAACTGGAAAAGTGATAGAAGAAAAATTGATAGAAAAAGAAGCTGAACCTGAGGTAAGAGTTTCAGAAGTAAAGAAAGAAGGAATCAATATACTTTATTACTGGCCAATTATATTCTCGACCATAGTCATTTTAGCAGGAGTAATACTTACATCGAAGAAAAAGAAAGGGCAACCTATGCAAGCAAAAGTTAGAAAACAAGTGCAAATGGCTAACCCGTCCATTTTCAATATAAGAAATTTCATCATAGTTATTTTGAGTGCGATAGTTGGAGCTTCGTACTTCCTTAACATAACAATTAAAGGACTAGTTGTGCAAATATCCAATATTTTAAGAGCATTGCTTGATGTTTTAAGTAACTTAACACTGCCTTCAGTAGGATTAGATCTATGGGCCGTCCTTACAATAGTAATCAGCATATTACTCGCTGGAATACTTGTTGTATTGATATTAATCCTTAATAGACTAACACACCCTGTTGTTAGAAGAATCTCCAAAAAAGGACTAATAATTGCCGGAGTCATCTCGTTGCTTTCATTGCCTTCACTTATGTTATTCTCTAACCCAATCATTACAGGAAATGCGATTAACACTATCGGTGCTGGAGAGATAAGTTGGGTGGTTGTCCTTACTTTAGCAATCGGAACTTTGATGTCGTTAGTATTTACCGGAGGTAATTTAACACAGATTATGCCTAAATCAACGATGTTCGAAAGAATTCCAACTAAATTCATTGCTGGAAGAAAGGATAAAGTAAAATCAATCGCTCAAGATGTACAGAATCTGCAAGCGGCTGGTTTCAGAGTAGAACCTGCAGCAAGAAAACTACCAGAACGAATGCAAACGACTAGATATAGTTATAGAGAAACAGGAACTAGTAAAATAATACCAGAAATTCATAGATCATTAAGAAACAGGGAAATTGATGCTGGAAGTTCTCCTAAACTTAGAGAAATGATATTGCAAAAAACAAATGAAGTAAGCAATCTGATTTGGCAGATAATAACAAAATCCGAGAAAAAATCAATTAAACCAACTGTTGAAAGAAAGGATAAAGTAAAATCAATCGCTCAAGATATAGAAAATCTGCAAGCAGCTGGTTTCAGAGTAATACCATCTTCAAGAGAAGTTCCAGAGAGAATACAAAATATTAGACCAAACTATGGAAGAAGAGTAACTAGTAAAGTAGAATCCAAAGTAAACACCTTACAAAGAGCCAGAGAAATTGATGCTGAAAGTGCTTCTGGATTAAGAAGGATAATATCTCAAAAAACAAATGAAGTAAGCAATCTGATTTGGCAGATAATAACAAAATCCGAGAAAAAATCTGTTAAATCTGTTCTTGAAAAGAAGAATGAAACAAAATCAATAGAACAGGATATAAAGAATTTACAGGCGGCCGGCTTCAGAGTAGTGCCTGCTGCAAGAGAAACTTCAGAAATTCCGAGGAGAATGCAAACAACTATACCATCTGCTGATGAAACAATATTCAATATGTATAGAAAAATAGAAGGGATAGGAATGAATAAAGAAGATTCTTCAGTATTGCGAAAAACAATACTTCAAAAAGCAAACGAAATAAGGAAACAAATTAAACCAGAACTTCAAATTGAGAGAACAACTAGTACACCAAGCAGACAAAGAATAGTTAACCAACTAAAGGACATATATCAAGATTCAGAAAAACGCATGAAAGAGGTTAGTGGAAATATCATAAATGTTAAGAAAACACAACCTCAAAATATTAAAAACTCTCCTGCAGAAAATCAGACAGCAAATATGGATAAAAACATCAAGAAACCGAAGAAAAGCGCCCCACAACCAAAAACGAAAGGATTAAAAAAGAAGAAGATATTAGAACAATTAAAAGAGGTATATAGGGATGAGTAAGAGCATAGGCATAATATCAATAAAAGGCGGCGTTGGAAAAACAACAACTGTCGCTAATTTGGGAGCTGTTTTGGCTAATGAATTTGGCAAGAAGGTCTTGCTTATTGATGCGAATTTTTCTGCTCCAAACTTGGCTCTGCATCTCGGTTTAGTTAACCCCGATACAACAATACATCACGTTTTAAATGATGCTGTCAAGGCTGAAAGAGCTATTTATGAAACAAGGCATGGTTTTCATATTATGCCGGGGTCTTTAATTTATAAAACAATCAATCCATATAAATTAAAAAACAGAATAGACCATTTAAAAAATTACTATGATGTTATTCTAATTGATTCTTCACCCACATTAAATGAGGAAATGCTGGCAACAATGATAGCGAGTGATGAACTATTTGTTGTCACAACACCCGACCACGTTACTTTAAGCACAACAATGAGGGCGGTTAAATTAGCCAAACAAAGAAAAACTCCGATAAAAGGCTTAATTCTGAATAAAGTCCACAATAAAGATTTTGAATTAAGTTTGGAAGAGATAGAAGATGCCGCAGATTGCAATGTTTTGGCTGTTCTTCCTCACGAAATAAATATTTTAGAGGCATTATCAAAAAATATACCTTCTGTACTGCATAAACAAACCGATTCAACATTTGAATATAGAAAATTAGCAGCTGCAATGATCGGGGAGGAATATAAGGATAGAAGAGTTAAGAATATGCTAAGAAGAGTATTAGGAAAAATTCCAAAACAAGAGATTAATAGAACTATGTTTAAAGATAAAATTGAATGAACAAATAATTATTTTCTGCGTCTTATTTTGAAATTATTTTTGTTTTCCTTTTGCCAATCCGTTGCTCTTATTCAAAATTTCAAATCCCACGGATTCTAGCTGATAATTGTCGAAACTTACATCGATATCGTAATTTCCTTTTGGCATGTTCAATTGCCCTGCGTGGATGTTGATTATATAAAGACTATTCTCTTCGTCAATTGTTATGTAATCATCTCCCGCTCCTGAAGCGTTATAGATATTGTCAATCCCAAGGCTCAAGTTATAAACTCTTACTAAAACAGATTCATCTGCCACAAAACCGCTTTCGTTGGCAATGGTGAATTTTAGGGGTAAAGTTGCACTTTCCTGTAATGTAAAGTTCTCAAAGGTGGAAATCGGAGGTAGAAATTCAAAATCATAAGGTTCAACGATTCTAAATAACCCTCTTACATCCGAGACATTCAAAACAATCGCGCTTATGTTAACAGCAACTAACTCATCGAAATTAACTTCGTAATCCCCCGACTGTGCAGAATCATTGACATCAAATATTAAATTTAGAATTGGACCGTTTCCGGGCAAAATCTTACTATCTTCATTGTTTACAAGAACGGCCACTTTTACTATCGGAGGTTGATTGTTAAATATTATGGTGGCATTGTAAAGTCTTGAAGTAGGTTCAATTCCTATTAAGATTAAATCATTTGTAGAATAGTTTATATCTAGCTGAAAGCCGGCTATGTTCTCTTCATTATTCAGGTTTATAGGAAAGACTGCGTCTTTTGACCCCGGTATCGCTTTGATGCTTCCGCCAGTCATTATTGTTAAAGCAAAAGCAGAACTAATAAACAGTACTAACCAAAGAAAATATGAGTATTTCGGCATGGTTATTTTTTTCATTTTTTATTAAAATGGATTCAAACTTATTCCTGCACATTCTTTGCTTCCTAAAGAAGTAACAGGAAGCCCGGAAATATATCTCAAAATTATTACTGCGTCCTGCATATTTATTGTATCATCATTATTTAAATCAAGCAATTGAGGGATTGTGCATTCTGGCAATGCCACTGGTATAGATATATGTATCGGAACTGAAATCGTTGTATTTGATGCTAAACTAAGCTGGACCGTTGTATCTTCTCCGGCCCAAGTTTTTGCTGTGATGTTATAATCAGAAAAGTCAACATCTTCAACGACCACAGGAGATGAAGTTTTTGCAACGAAAAGTCTTTCAGTCAGCCAAGTTTCTGCGATTCCTCTTTCATCTGTTGCTAATAAAAGATTCCCAGTAGGATTATCTTTCTCTTTAAATTTACTAGAATTTTTGGATATTGTATCTTTAATTTCTATAACACCTGAGCCTGTTTTGTTTAATTGATCAGAAACATTAATTATAACTTTATGCTGTCTGTAAAATCTTGTAGTTGTCGACCAATCAGGATAATACACTTTTGATAAATTGAAGTGCGTATTTCTGAAAAAGAAATCAGAATAAGCCCCTTCCAAATAAAAATCATATTCAAAATTCTTCATTTCAAACTCTTCAAGCACAAGGTCGGAATGATCTGCAAAAGGCTGAAAAGCATAAGAAGGCGGCAAACCATTCCATACAAATGTTGAATTCACGAAACTAACATCATTTAATATCCAAAAGAAGAACCCTATAGAAGAATTTACAACCACATTTTCAAAAATAGAATTTTGCATGTCATCTGTATAAATTCCCATAAATCCGTTAATATTTAAATTATTAAACCTAAGATTTGTTCCTTCAAGATCCAAAATAACAGGATACCAATGATCATTAACTGGGCTCCCGGAGATAGTACCATTATAAATTTCAATATTTGAAGCCCAATTAATACGTATTCCTCTCAGATATCCCGCATTCACTGTGTTCTGATTGAGATTAAATTTGATATTCGTTACGTCTACGATGTGAACGCATTCATAGCTTTCAGTTGAAATATTGTTAGCAAGAACATATTCAGTATTTGAAGAATACAAAAAACCGCAGGAAGTTACATTGACTGGATTTGAATGCGAAGAACTGAACGACACACTTGCATTTGTTTCTCCTCTATTATTTTTCCCCCATATTGTAAATTTGTGATTTCCTTGTTTAAAATAAAGGTAATCATTTAATACTGTGGTGTTTTCAGCAACAATCATTTCTTCCTTGTTTTTTGCAAGTTTCATAAAAAAAGTCACAGTTTCATTTGACGTTACATTAAGAAAAACCTTAGTTGTATCATAAACTGCATCAACAGGAGAAACTATTGTTATTTGCGGCGCAGCTGAAACATAATTGATTGCCAACATAAGGGATATAAAAATAAATAAATATCTAATATGATTCATTTTTTATATAATAAAGAATAGTGTTTATAAATCTTCTTCTTATTTAGGCTCCGTAGAAAATAAGATAAACTCCTCGTTAGTCGTTAAGACTAAACAATTGTCTTGCGGCTGGATTCTGCCATTCTAATTTTGTGAAAAAAGTAAAGAAATTAACTTAAATCCCCAGACTAGCATCATTAACGCTTGTATTATTGGTTTTTTCTATTGTAATATCCTTTTCTTCTGCCACACTTCTCTCCATTGCAACGCCTTCTGCATCATAACAATAACATTTGTCTTTTGCTTCATCATATCTAAATCCAACATAATTTTTACAAATCTGCATTGAACAGGCCTCTGCACCTTCTTTAGCCGCCTCAACTTGTATCTGTTTAGCCTGTTCTTTAGTTTTTGAGTTGGTTTTTTTTACGTATGTAGGCAGAATAAGAAAAGATGCTACAACAATAAATATGACCGTTAGAACTATCATATTGACAGGTAATTTGGTGATCTTCTTCTTTTTCATTATAACCGTGGGTAATCAATCCTTTTTAAATCATTCGTCTATAGCAGCTCCGACTTAAATTCGATATGAATTCATAAAATTAACATACTAAAGAGCTACGAAGCTGCCCAAAAATGACCCCTTGTTTATGCTGATACCAACTCAGAAGTGCTAGAATCTCATATCATTTAATCGTTTAAGTCTAGATTCCATTGGGGGGTGTGTGCTAAACAAAGCAATCAAATTCTCTCCTTTGAATGGATTATCAATAAACAACGAAGCAGTTGCTCTGTTTCCATGCCTTAATGGATTGACAGCAATTCCTGCATGTATTTTTTTCAAGGCAGAAGCAAGTGATTTAGAATCTTTCAATATTGACGCGCCTGAAGCATCCGCTAAGTATTCTCTTGAACGTGAGATGGCCAGTTGAATTATCATGGCAACCAAAGGGGTTACAATAATAAGCAATAAAGTTCCAAAAATATTTCCTCCCCCTCTTTCATCCCTGTTCCCAAACATTAATCCCCACTGCGCCATCTGAGCGATATAAGAAATTGTTCCTGCGATTACTGCCGCGATTGTCGCAATTAAAATGTCCCTGTTTTTAACATGAGAAATCTCATGAGCAAGCACTCCTTTCAATTCGTCTTTTGACAATAAACTCAAAATTCCTTCCGTACAGGCAACTGCCGCATGTTTTGGATTCCTTCCTGTTGCAAAAGCATTCGGAGTGGAAATCGGGATTATGTAGACATTTGGCGCGGGAATCTTTGCCTTTTGAGCAACTTCATGGACTAGTTTATACAGCCAGTGATTCTTAGGAACGGGCTTTGCGCCATACATCTTAAGAACGATTTTGTCTGAAAAGAAATATGCTGCAAAATTCATTATAAAAACGAATATTAAAGCAAAAGTAAATCCTCGAGAACCCCATAAGCTTCCAACCCAAAGCAATAATCCCGTAAGTAATCCAAGAAGAATCGCTGTTTTTAACCCATTAGTCAGCACACTCATAAGATACAATAGAAAATGCAGCTTTAAAAGGTTTGCGGATAAGAGCACCCCTGCCGGATTATTTTCATAATAATTACAAAGTGACATCCTCCCCGCACTAAAGTGCGGGGCTTCCAGTAAAGTCTGTTAATGTTTTCTGATGTACTTCGTTCTGATTTTTCACATAAGCATCAACAACTTCAACAGTGTTATAACCAACACTTCCTGCGTATGCGCCCGGACTCCAGAAATGCCCTCGCGGATATCGCAGCCGAAATTTCGGATGCTTTCTAAACATTAAGTATGAGGAACCTCCCTTGAGCAATTGCAGAGCTTTACTTTGAGACATTGACAGGGGCAGTTCACAGCTGATATGAATATGTTCTTTCATCACAGTCAGAACACGTATGATAATATTGTGTCGTTCTGCAGTTTGTGTTATACATTCTTCGCAAAGTTTTTTATACTTGTCCTGCCTAAACATGTGATATCGATACTTAGGACACCATTCGAAATGCTGAACATTAAGCCCCACTTTGTGCGCTGTATGTTGATGTATCATTTTTGCTCGTCTCCGACGAGCAAAGCTCACGCTACGTTTGATGGACGTTGCGTGGCGCGTTTTTCGCTCGCCACGCATTTTTTTATTTCTAGAATAGAAAAATTGTTCGCCATTCATTCACGCACTAAAGTGCGTAGGTTTCTGGCTCAGAAGATACTAAAAAAGTCCAACTATACAATTAAAATAAAAAAATTAAAGAAAAGCGCAATTAAGCGTTTACTTTTGCCATATCAGCAATTACAACTCTTCTTTGGTTTTTACATGCTTTTCCGCCTTCAATTGGATAAAGCACAAATGTTTTCACACTTGAACCAAGTTCAGATGCAATCTGATTTATATCGACAATATATGCGATTGTTGCACCTGCTGCAACAGCATCAGCATTTTTTTTGTATACTGCTTTTCCTGCATTATCAACAAATTCGAAGTAAGTTCCTTCGATTCCAGATCTTCCATTGTTTTTGAATGTTGCAGATAGAACACCATCTTTAACAGATATTGTTCCGGGTACAACGCCCATTGCATTTAAGCATTTAAGTGCAAATTCAGGAGCTACACTTGTTGTTAATGTTGTTTTTTCAACAACTGGTGGTGCTGTTTCTTTCTCAATTGTTTTAGTAACTATTCCGCCCTTCATAACTAGGAAAGCTATGATCACAACAACAACTATTGCTGCGACTATCCAACCCATCGAATTTGACTCCGATCTAGCCGGCGCCTCTCTTTTAGCTTGTTTTTTCTTTGCCATATTTATTTCAACCTCTCGAGTGTTATGACTTCAAAAAGACTGGTTTCTGTATTTAAATGTTGCGCATTTGAACCCCCCTAAGCCCTATAAGTTTATAAATGAGAATTAGCGCTTTCTAAGCTATGGAGCAGAAGATTTTTGACATTATTTTTAAGGGAGACGAGGTCACCTGGCAGTCCTTGATCCTGGATTTGGTCAGAGTACAGAACATGGACCCATGGGATATCGATGTCTCAAAACTAAGCCAGGAATTTATCGGCATGTTAAAAAAAATGCAGGAGCTTGATTTAAGAATTTCAGGCAAGGTTGTTTTAGCAGCCGCGATTCTTCTGAAGATGAAGTCCAATTACCTTATGGAAAGAGACATCATGAACTTTGATAAATTGATGCATCCAGAAGAATATTCAGAAGATGCTTTATACGAAGAGCCGAAAAGGCTGGATATTGATTTGAGCAAGGTAAGGTTAATCCCGAGGACACCTCAGCCGAGAAAAAGAAAAGTTTCCATTTACGAACTGGTTGAAGCATTAAAATTAGCGTTAGAAGTCAAGAATAGAAGAAGACAGATATTGGATTCAATCCAGATTCCATTGCCTGAAAAAAAAGTTGATATTTCTATCATCATTGAACAATTATACAAAAACATTGAAAAGATATTAGACATTGAAGGGACGATGACTTTCAGCCAGTTGATTCCTACAAATAAAAAAGAAGACATCCTGAACGCATTTATTCCCATTCTCCATCTTTCAAATCAACAGAAGATTGATCTGTATCAGCAGGAACATTTTGGAGAAATTGAAATCACAAAACCGGGAAATTCAAAAAGAAGGGAAATGGATTTCCTGAATGATGCTTTGGATGAAACAGAAAAAAGGAGGAAGAAAAATGCTGTCAAAAAAGGAAAAACAAGTGCTAAAGAGTTTAGTGAAGTACCATCTGAATGAAGTCAATAAGGATTCGGCGCCGGAAGAATTAGTTATGATGTTGGGCGCAGAAGCAAAATACAAAAAAACACTAAAAGACATACTCAAAAAAATATGAATAATGAAAACGAATTAAGAGCATTGAATATGCAGGCACAGATGATATCTGAGCAGCTGAACAGGGTAGATTCAGGTTTGATGGAGATTGATTATCTGAAACACAGCCTTGATGAACTTGGTTCGACAAAAGAGAATACAGAAATCCTTGCTCCAATCAGCAACGGAATATTTGCAAAGGCAAGATTGAAAAAAAACAATAAATTACTAGTTAATGTTGGGAATGGTGTTGTTGTCGAAAAAACAATTGTGGAAACAAAGGAGCTTCTTGATGAAAGAATCGCAGAGATGAGCGAAGCAAGGGAGAAACTCATGGAGCAGATGCAGAAAATTGAAAATCATCTAATCAAGATCGGTGAAAAATAATATGTTCGGATTTTTGAAAGACAAATTAAAAAATGCTGTTTCTTCGTTTACTAAAAAAGTTAGGGATATTGTTGAAGAGAAAGAACTATCAAAGCCAATTCCAAAAGAAAAGCCTAAAAAAGAAATTAAAAAGAAAAAAGAAGCAAAGTCAAAAAAAGAGAAAATCACAGAAGTAAAGCCGGAAATTAAAGAGATAGAAAAGAGAATAGAGGAAACAAAAGAAAAATTAGTTGAAACGCAGGAGAAAAAAGGTTTCTTCTCAAAATTATTCGGAAAGAAAGAAGAAAAACTAGAAATAAAAGAAAAGGAAACAAAAGAACCGGCAGAATTTGAAGAAGAAACAAAAGAAGACGAAAAAGAAGAGAAGAAAGGATTCTTTACAAAAATAACAGAATCTGTCACTAAAACATCATTAAGCGAAGATAAGTTTGAAGCTTTATTCTGGGATTTGGAAGTTATTTTACTGGAAAACAATGTTGCAGTGGAAGTGATTGAAAAGATAAAAGAAGATATGAAAGAGATACTAGTCAAGGGAAAAATAAGCAGGTTTGATGTTGAAAAAACTATACTTGAGACACTGAAGAAAAGCATAGACCAGATATTAACGTTTGACAAAATTGATTTAATCAGGGAAGCAAAATCAAAGAAACCTTTGGTTCTTTCATTCGTAGGGGTAAATGGCTCCGGAAAAACGACAAGCATTGCAAAATTGGCAAATTACTTCCAGAAAAACAAATTAAAAGTTGTTATGGCCGCTTCAGACACGTTCAGAGCTGCGGCAATCCAGCAGCTGGAAGAGCATGCAAATAAATTAAATATAAAATTAATAAAGCATGATTACGGCTCTGATCCAGCAGCAGTCGCTTTCGATGCAGTTAAATATGCCCAATCAAATGGAATTGATGTTGTGATGATTGATACGGCAGGAAGGCTTCATTCAAATGTTAATCTTATGGATGAGATGAAAAAAATAATCAGAGTTGCAAAACCTCACTACAAAATATTTGTAGGAGAATCAATAACAGGAAATGACTGCGTAGAACAGGCTCAGCAGTTTGATAATGCAGTTGGAATTGATGGGATTATTCTCTCCAAAGCAGATGTTGATGAAAAAGGAGGAGCAGCTATTTCAGTTTCTTACGTGACTAAAAAACCGATAATGTACTTAGGAACAGGGCAAACTTATGACGACATAGAGCAGTTCAACAAAGAAAAGATTATAAAGACATTGGGGTTGTAGTAATTTATGGTTCAGGATATATTTTTCGGAGCGATGATGGGAGGGTTGCTGGCTATTTTCGGGATTTTCATATTTGTATTATTGGCTGCCATTTACATCTATACATCTCTTGCGCTGATGACTGTCGCGAAGAAGAACAGAACAGGACCGTTATGGCTTGCATGGATTCCTGTTGCCAATGTTATCTTAATGCTTAAGATGGCGAAACTTCAGTGGCAGTGGATATTTGCTTTGCTTATTGGAATAATCCCGATAATCGGCGGAGCGTTAATTATGGCGGGAGTTGTTTATGTGTGGTGGCAGATTTGCAGGCATATGCATAAGCCGGAATGGTATGCAATATTGATGATTGTTCCTTTCGTAAATCTTGTTGTTCTTGGATATTTAGCTTGGGGAAAATAATTATTTAATTTATATTTCTAAGTTAGCACCTGCACCGAGGCTTAATTATTTTTTATAGAAACTGAGCTGGGAGGGGAGGCTCCTACGGAGCTCCAGCATTTTGTGAGATTACAGAATTAAAAGCCAAGTGGTGCTAACTTATTCTTTAAACTCTATCTTTCCTTTGAGATATGTTCCCTGGTGCAATTTAACAGGACGCCAGTCATCTTCCACTAATTCCGCATTGAGCCATTTTGCCAATTCTTTTGGGTTTCCTATTGTTGCGCTTAATGCGATAATCTGGACATTTTTCAGAATTTCTTTTAGAATTGTGATTAAAACTTCCAAGGTAGGACCTCTTTCCGTGTCGTTCAATAGATGTATCTCATCGACGATAATAACTGCAACATCCTTTAACCAATCAACTCTGTGGCGGATTAAGGAGTCAAGTTTTTCTGATGTCGTGATTATTAAATCCTGCTGATGAAGTCTTGAATCAACATTATCCATGTCCCCGATGCTTAACGCGACTTTAATTTTAGAACCGTATTCTTTTTTAAAATCCCTGTATTTTTCTGTCGCCAAGGATTTTAGCGGAGCGATGTAAATCGCTTTTCCTACATGATTTAAGATTGAGTTCATCGCGGCTAACTCCGCAATCAATGTTTTTCCTGATGAAGTTGGCGTCACAACCAAAAGATTCTTTCTTTTCAATAACTCTGCGTCTATCGCTTTCTTTTGTGAGGGTCTTAATTCTGTGATTCCTCTTGAGATTATTGATTCATACAGAAAAGGATGGATTTCTTTCTTTATTGATTCTACTTGCATGACTTTGAGAACAATCGGTCATTTAATTACTTTACGTTAATAGTATATTCAAAATAATCATCCCACGGGTTCTCTAGTTTCATCATTTGTTGAACTGTTAAATGCTCAAAATACCTTCTCATTGGTCTCATTGAGTTTCCAGATGCTGAAATAGCGACATTCACTTTCTTTTTTTTCATTTTTTTAAGCAAATCTTTGACAAAAGCATTAACTCTTTTCTCAACCATTGGCATATTCTCCCCTTTCGGTGGCTTAGTAAGGTAGCTTCTCCTTATAACTTGCAAATCAGCTTCACCATACTTCTTGATAAACTCTTCTTTTTCTTTTCCGCGAAGATTATGCTCTATTTTGTGCAGATGAAGGAACGCTTTATAATCTTGCTCACCGTGAATATGAATGAATTCAGAATGATGATGTCCATTTAGTTTTCCATAATTTCTTTCTCTTAATCTCCAGTCAATTATTTTTTGTTTGCATTCTGGATGGTATTTTATAACTTGCTTTAATGTATTTTTACATCTTGACAAATCACTTGTGTAAGCAACCTGAAACTTTTTATTTTTTAGCTTCTTTGCAACGATTTTTGCTTGTTTTATTCCTTTTGGAGTCAATTTAGAATCTTTCCATCCTGTAAATATATGGTCTTTGTTATAATACGTCTGCCCGTGCCTGAATAGATATATATGTAACTTCATTTCGCTGTCTCGTATTGTTTATAGAATTCATCACACGCAGGATTCATTTTAATTGCACAGTCTGTTCCATATGAATTCGAACTTAATTCGTCACAAATGTTTTTTATTTGAAGCAATTCGTTTTTTGTAAGGGTTCTGTTTTCTGTAAGCGATATTTTTCTGTTATTCGAAAGACGCAACCCTATTTCAGTAACCCTGCAGATGCATGGTACTTCATTTACTGACACAAATATGATAATTATTGTTTTTTTGTTCATCTCAACTCTTCTTCAATCCTCAACAATTGATTGTATTTAGCAGTCCTTTCCCCTCTGCATGGAGCTCCTGATTTAATCTGTTTGCAGTTTAATCCGACTGCTAAGTCTGCGATTGAAGTATCTTCAGTTTCTCCGCTTCTGTGGCTGACCATGACTTTCATTTTATTTTTTATTGCTAAATTTGCAGCTTCAATCGCTTCTGTAACCGTCCCGATCTGATTCATTTTCAGCAGTAATGCATTGCAAGAATTTAATTTTACTGCGTTCTGAATCCTGTCTTTATTTGTAACAAGCAAATCATCTCCAACAATCTGAATTTTGTTTCCAATCTCTTTATTCAAAACATAAAAACTCTGCCAGTCATCCTCTGCAAAAGGATCTTCTATTGAAATTATTGGATATGTTTCAGTCAGTCCTTTGTAGATATCGACCAAATCGAATGCATCATAGTTTTTTCCCTCCAGAATGTAGCCGTCATCTGTCTTTATATTTGTTGCAGCAGCATCTAATGCTAATTTTACATCGTAGCCAAGTTCTTCTGCGGCGTTGAGTATTTCGTTTATTGGTTCTTCGACTTCTTCCATCTGGGGAGCGAACCCTCCTTCATCCCCCACATTAACAGAGGATTTTCCGTATTTTTTAATGAGCCTCTTTCTTAATTGATGGTAAATTTCTGAACCTGCCCTTAAATTTTCCTTAAATGTCTTTTCATTTGGTACAATCATGTATTCCTGGAAATCAAGTTTGTTTCCCGCGTGCATCCCGCCGTTGATTATGTTGAAGAATGGGATTGGGACGCTGAACTTCTTGTTTTTTGCTATTTTTCCGAAAGTTTTGTACAGAGGTTCATTGTTTTCAAGACTTTGCGCTTTTGCAACCGCCAAACTTATCCCTAAAACTGCATTTGCTCCATATCTTGATTTATTTCTTGTTCCGTCCTCTTTTATCAGAAATTTATCTACTGCTTCTGAATCAATTTTCCTTCCGATTAATTTTTTACCTAAAAGATTAACATTATTTACTGCTTTCAGGACTCCTTTTCCAAGATATCTCGCAGTCTTATCTCTCAGTTCAACTGCTTCGTAAGAGCCTGTGCTTGCTCCTGATGGGACTATAGCTCTTGAAACTCTATTTTTTGTGTGAATCTCGACTTCAACAGTTGGGTTTCCTCTTGAATCCAGCACTTCCCTGCCTATTATCTTCTTTATGAGCATAAATAACAGATTTAAGAATAAGAGTTTTTAAATTTTTGCTACCAATTGCGAGCGATAATTATTCAAGAATAATGAGAGTTCAGGGGGACGCAACAGCGTAGCTATGCACAGATTTGCATCTCACGCTTGCGTGAGATAGGCAAGGCTTTGCCTTGACGTTTTGCAGAGATTGTGTCCCTTACAGGGCTTGAACAATTTCAGATATGCCTGGATTACATCGCGAGCCAGCAGCAAAAAAATAAAGATTACCTATACCAATCCCTGTTCTTTCTTTGCAATCCTTCTGTACTTACCGTACTTATCTTCCGGAGAATATTTTGCAGGCTTAGGTGATAAAGCCTTTTTACCGCAGTGCTCTGCTTTCATTGTAAAAGTCCCGCAAACCTGGCATTTTAATATTTTCTTCATTTTTCCTTCGCAATCTTGATGCTAACTAATTATTCTTCCGCTGCTTCCTTTGTGAAGCTTCCTGTTCCGTCGTGTTTCTTTATCTCTTCAAGGACATATTCAATCCTCTCATCTAATAATTTCTCATCTTTCTTGACATCATCCGATTCAATATTTATCCTGTAAGCGCCCGCACCCAGATAAGCGATCTTTGCATTCTTTATTTTTTCTATATCTTTCAGCAACTTTTTAATTATTTCAACTCCATCATCAGCGTAAGTGCTTAATTTAAGAATTCCTCCGACAGGGATCTGCTCTACCCTGAATCTTTTAGCAATAAGTTCCTCAAAATCTTTCTTATATTCTTTCGGGATCTTCAGATCGTCAGTCTTTATGCTCCCGGATGCTACCTGTGAAAATCCATTGTAGACCATTCCATATTCTTCAATTATTGGCCTGGAAATTTCATGGTAGAATGCTCTCACATCTTTTTTAAATTTGTTTGCAATCAATTCAATTATTTTTTCAGCTTTGAGTTCCTGTTTGACTTCTTCCAGTTTATTTCTTCTTAATGTTTCATTTACTCTCCTTAATGATAAATCAATATATCCTCTTTCTCTGTTAACGCTGAGGACTTTGCATACGACAACCTTGTTTTCAACGACAAAATCCCTTATGTTCCTTATCCTTCCTGGGCTGATCTCAGAAATATGCACCATTCCGCCTTTGTCATAATCATCAACATGAACAAAAACGGAGTTTGGATTTATTTTAGTTACAGTACAAAGAACGATTTCTCCCTCGTCTGGAAAACCTTCTCTTCGATAGAGCATAGTGACTACTGAAGCGCCTCAAGAACTCTCGCTTTCAATCTTGCTTTTCCGCCGTTCGGCTCCGCAAGAATATTTCCGCAGACGATGCATGCGACTTTTGTCGTCGCTTTTTCAAACAAAACCTGCTCGTTCTTGCATTTAGGGCATCTTATCTTCACGAATTTGCTGTCTGGCTCTGATTTCACTGTTTGAACTCCACTTTTTTGGCTCGTTTGCCTTTTTTTTGAACATGCTGTTTTTTACATACTGAACATTCATATCGTAAATCTGATTTCTTTGTCTGTTTCTTTCCTGTCATCTTGGGTTTTGGCGGCTTAGAATACCTCCCATGGTTTCCGACCCCTCTCCAAAGCCCTCTTTTCATAATTCTTACTTTCGCTCCTCTCGACAATGGATGAGATGTTCCTCTCGTTCTTTTTTTAGCTATAAGTACTTTATGAGAAGTGTGCTTCCTGCAATGAGGGCAGTATCTGTTTTTTTGTTTTGGCAGTTTCATTTTTTAAGCAGTTTTTTATTTTTCAGTTTGCAGTTATTTTGATTATTATTGGCAGTGGATTGTCTGGTTCGTGTTTTATTTGCTTTTGTTTTACACGGTTTAACTAAATTACCTTTGCTCTGTTGGTTTTGATGAGCATCTCTGCAATCTCAGGATGCAGTTCAATCTCTTCATGCTGGCTGAAAGGCCCGTAAATCTCGAGGTCAACACCGACAAACTTAGGTATGGCTTCCGTCACCTTTACCTTTTTAAGCTCAGTATTTTCCTCCTTGACAGCCATATTTAAGTCTTTCTGTTCAAGTTTATCTTCCAGAGCTCTAGAACCTGGTTTTTGAGAGGTTAGGACTGGTTCTAAAACATCATACCTAAACTCAGAAATAAGCTTTATTTGGGCGTTAAAGAAGTCTTTTTCCTGCGGTAAAAGAGCGCTTGTATCTATTATGTTAGAGCCTGTTTTGGCCTTATTTATGGCCATCTCCATTATCTTTCTTTCTCTTCTGTCGAATATGTCCCTTATTATTTTTCTGATATTGGTCAGCTGAATTTTAATAGCGTTCTGCTCATTCTCATACCCTTCCATGAACTGGTCAAGCCTTGGCTTTTCATTCAGAGAGTTGTTTTTTTCTTCAACGTACTCATCTAACTCATCGAAAAATTTAGGATCAAGTTTCTGCAGGTCATCCTGGTTCTTCTCTCTCCTTAGAATCTCAAAAAGTGTCTCGTAAGTTATAGTCATCTAATCCCCCGTTATTTTTGAGTAATGTTGTTATTTATATGTTTTTGTTTTTAAGGTTAATATTTGACGGTCGCTGTCAATTTCACGAGCAACCTTATAAAAACAAAGATAAGTTGATAGGGGGTTGTCCCTTACGGGGATGTCAATTCTTATAAAAAAGAGTAAAGTTGCGAGTCCGACAGCGACCACGTTTTTTTAGTTCGTTATTATTACTAAAATAATCTTGCCTGAGATTTTTGCTAAGTTCGGCCTTTGGTTTAAAACTAAAACTTAAGATAGCTTTCGCAAGTCATAATAAAAATAAAAAAAGAAAGAAAAGTCAGCTTAAAGCTGACTTTTTAGCTTTATACTGCTGGCTTCTTAACTGTGATATCAGTCAAGCTTGTTCCGGTAACTACAACTTCGCTGCCTGTTAAAGCATACTGGTCATAGTTTGCAAGAACTCTTGTTGCTCTTCTGGTATCCACAGCGTCGTAACCTGCTACTACAAGTGCAATTTTTCCACTTGATTGCTTGATAGCTTTTATCATAGCTGTTCCTTGAGCAATTCCGTGGTTAGCACATGTTGTTCCAGTAACAGTTGCTGTTACTTTGTTCGCACATGGTCCGCCGACAGAAATTAAGTTGCTAGCTCCCGCATCGCTGATTTCATTGTCTAGTTTAGCAGCTCCGACACTTAATTTTGTTAAAGTGTATGAAGATACTCCGCTAGCTGCAGTTGAAACTTGAGCAACTATTGGTGCAACGAAAACATTTCCATATACTTCTGCTGTTGGCATCTGTACTATGAAAGAGTCTTTGTTTTCAGTGTCACTAGTTACTTTTGTACCAGCTGACGTCACATATATGTGGTCATCTGCACTATCTTCGGCCGCGACAGAACTGTATAAATACGTTCCGCCTACAAACAACTGGAGTTCCGAGTCAGAATTCGGATCAAGTGTTACGTTAACAGTATTTGTTGCTGTAACTTCATCCGTTATATCTGTTCCAAGTGCTCTATTAACTTCTCTGAAGGTAATAGACAAGTTGTTAACTCCTTGGCTGTTGTCAATAATTATCGAACCGCCTGCCTTCGTTTCAATTGTCGCTGCAAGGGATTTTACAACGCCAACATGTTTTGCTGTTTCGTTGATATCCAATACAATCGTATTTCCAAATGAACCAAGGTCCAAAGTGCTGTTTGCTACAGCCACCACTTTACGGTCGGTGTATGGAACATCATCATAGTCCTTCCCATACGTAATATCTCTGATGTCAGTTGTGTTGTCAGTTGTATCGATATCTGTGATCTCGAACAAGTGAGCTTCACCGCCAGTTGTTGTTGCAAGAATTCTCATACCTTCACAGTCTTCAACAGAAGAAGTTCCAGTACAGTTGCTTATTCTTACAAGACCAGGATGTGCTGCTACCTGCAAAGTTTTGTTTCCTGCTGCATAGATACGCTCGTCAATATCGTTACCATCACCGAGGAATACAGTGTATGGCTTACCGCCTGCTAGATTCGATTCGTTGTAGTATATCGGTATCTCAACAGTCTTTCCATCGTTATTGATGAATTTGAAAGTCGCATCGTTGTCTCCGCTTAATTTTACGCTGTATTCTTCATAGTCAGCAGATATTCCGCCGAATATAATTTTCCAGCTGTTGAATATTGGGTCTGTGAATGCTTTTCCAGCAGCAAGGTAAAGATTGTCATCCAAATCCTTAGGGGATAAAGTGACTTCTATTCCTTCCCATGTTCCTACTGCGTTGGATGTAAGCCATCCTTTTGAACCATCAACTTCTATATCGTCAATCTTGACTTTTTTAGCGTTCTCGATGGTAATTTCGCTGGCTCCAACTGAAACCTGACATACATCAACATCCTGCAATTGTGCATGAATTGCTCTTACGTCAGTTATTCCAACTTGGACTCCGTTGATTGTTTTTGTTTCGTCAACGTCTACGATTGCAGTTACGTCATCAACTTTAACCTGACATGCATCTGCATCTTCTGTAACGTCTAAAACTTCAACAGTGTGTTCGACACCGCTAATTGACTTCTTTATAGGGTTGTTTTGTGTTAACCACAAAACAGCTTCTCCCGAGAGAAGCGTCATCTTATCTAATTTTCCGCCTGCACTAACAAGCTGAACATTAGTTATAGTATACACTTTTCCCTGTATAGCTATTGTTGCTGTTTTCAAATCATCATTTGCTGTTGTATCCGATGTATTTGTATAATCAACATTTGAATCAAATTCAAGGGTATAGTTATACAATTCCTTGTTCTTGTCAATAAACAAATAATCGTTTGCTTTTGGCGCATCATCGTCGTCTTGCGCATACTTTAATATTGATGTTTGTTTATTGTTGAACCACAATTCCTGAGTGTATTTCTCAGAATTTTTGTTGTCTCCTTCACTTTCAACAATTTTACCATCAGCAAATATTGTTGGCAAGTCTTCTTCTCCTAATGACGTGCTGTCCATTACAGAAGAAACGTTGTCTCCGTAGTTTAATTTGTTTCCAGATTTCTGGACTTTCCATCCAGTATCTATGGTTGCTTCAGCTGTTCCGCCAGTAGTTGCTGCTTTTTTCAAGCTGAACTGTAAGCTTGCTCCAACATCGACCGCTCCAACAACATCCTGTGCTTGTGCATCTGCTCCTACTACGATCAATGCATCAAACATTCCATCCTTTACGAATGGAGCTGGATATGTCGAAAGGTCTTGTGCTACTGCGCCAAGCAGTGTTGCTCCAATAAATGAAGCACTAGCTGCGACTGCAGTTGCTTTTCTCAAAACTTTTCTTATTTCCATTACCTAAACACCTCCGTGTGTGTTATTTTGGTATCATGAATTTTTCATGACCAGTCTAGAGCATTAAGTCTAGACTTTAAGTCTATAAAACTGGCCTTTGTTTTATAAGGTTTTCGCTTGAAAACTGGTTCCAGAGAAGCTGTAAATGGCTAAAACGAGGTTTTAGGGCTTACCGACTTAGAATTTAGCAGTCATCACTTAATAATAGAAAAAACCAGTATAGACCAGTTTTATTATTTTCAGTACTACAAGTTGTATTTGAAATTAATAACTATACAACATAGCATTAAATAGAAATATTTACAGTATAGAAAGGAATTACCGAAAAAGGTAAAAAACAAGCTAAAAATCTTTGAAAAAGAAAACCCCGGCAAGATTTTGATAATTTAATTACAAACCAAAAATAAGTTAGCACCACTCGGCTTGTAATTAATGCAACAATCACAAATCGCTAAAGTCCCATAAGGCACAATCTCTGCAAGGCAGAGCTGTGCATTCGAACACGAATTGAATTCCCTTTAGCTCGGAGTCAACTGCATCAATCTAAGCCTCGGTACCGGTGCTAACTTAATAAGAAACTGCGGCGAGCAGGAGTCGAACCTGCGAAGGCACTAAGCCAACAGGTCCTAAGCCTGTCACGTTTGACCACTTCGCTATCGCCGCATAAAGATTAAAGTTCAATATAGTGGTTATTAAAGTTATTTATTGGATGATAATTGTTTCAAATTTGAGTTAGCCACCGCTTGTTAAGTCACGCCCCTGCCGGATTTTAGTTTTAATAATAACAAACTAAAAAATAACCAATTAACTACTAATTTCACACTCATAGCAACATTTATATATGGTCGCGAAGCTGTAAAAATCATCATGGAAATGGAATCAAGACCTTTGGATGCCCTGAATAAGTCAAGGAACAAGAAAGTCATTGTAGAGCTGAAGAACGGCAGGCAGTATGTCGGAAAGCTGAATTCGTTTGATATTCACATAAATGTTGTTCTGGAAGAGGCGGAAGAAAGAGTGGACGGCGAAATAAAAAGGAAATTAGGCACCGTCTTCTTAAGAGGAGATACAATAACTGTAATAATGCCTCACGATTAACGGAGTAAAGAATGTCACTAGGATATGGCGGAACAGGTTCTCAGGGAAAACGATCATCTAAAACGCATGCTATAAGATGCAGAAGGTGCGGAAAAGCTTCATATCATATAAATAAAAAAGCATGCTCAAGCTGCGGATTCGGAAAATCCAAACGATTGAGAAGCTACAGGTGGGCAACTAAATAATGGCACAGATAAGAACAAGAGGAAAAACGAAAAGATCAGGCTCAGGAGCGAGATTGATAGACTACAGAAAATCAAAATTATATGAGATTGCAGGAACTGCAGTAATGACTAATCTTAAGCCAAACAAAATCAAGACTCAAAGAACGCAGGGGGGCGGAGTTAAGGTCAGATTATTGGACGCAAACAAAATTAACCTTTACAATTCCAAAACAAAGAAATATGAGATTGCTGATATTGAAACAGTTCTTGAAAATCCTGCAAATGCACAATTAGTCAGGCGTAATATCCTTAACAAAGGAGCTGTAGTACAGACGAACAAGGGAAAAGCGAGAATAACTTCAAGGCCGGGACAGTCCGGTTATCTGAACGGCGTTATGATTTAAGCATTATTTTGTATTTTTTTGAGGCAAGCATAGGCCCATGCTCAGTCTTAACTTTTAATCCGATTAAATTTTCATATTTTAGTTTTAATTCAAATGCTTTTGCCTTTTCTGAATTTCCAAGTGGCAGCTGGACGAAATAATGTTCTTTGTCCTTGGGATCTATCCTAAGCCTGCACAGAAAATATGATTTTGAAAAATTAGTTTTATCCGATAATAAGACAGTTTCACCATCTCTCCTTAAAATCTCTTCGGCAATTTTTTCTTTTGGAGTCTGGTCGTAGAAAACAGGAATATCCATTATAATATCTTCTACACACCTCTTCATGCATTATCCAAACGCAACTTATTTATTAAATGTCACATAAACCTTTATAAACTCCCTATTCATTATATTATTTATGGTGTTAGACATAAATTACAACTATGCAGCTCTGCTTCTTGCCGTAGGATATGGTATTTTCAGGGTCGCTTCCTGGGTAATAAGCACCGCAATCAAGATTGCTTTTTATGTCGCATTTATTTCATTAGGTGTTTTAGCGATGTCATCGACAGTGGGTTTGATGTAAAATGTGGCCGTTCAGGAAAAAAGAGGATGATCTGGAAAAATTTGAAAGAGAATTAGGACTTTCTCCCGACAGAACAGGAATTGCTGAACCGCCAAAAGAAGAAAATTATGACAGATTGGGTTCCGATGCTCCGGATTATTCTAAATTTGAAAGTCCTAGGTCAATCTCGCAGCCGCTTCAGCAGGCGTCTCAAAATACGGATCTGCAGCTGATTTCCGCAAAATTAGACACAATAAAAGCAATGCTAGACATGATAAACCAGAGGCTGAACTCGCTTGAAAAAAATTCAGAGAATCCGAAACAAAAATACTGGTAGTTATTTCTGGATAATTATTGCAGTCGTCCTTTTAGACCAATTTTCTAAATGGATTGTAAGAATAAATTTTAATATCAATGATTCTGTTAACCTGATTAAAACATTAAATCTGGCTTACATCACAAATACCGGCTCTGCATTTGGAATCCTGAAAGGCGCAAATTCTTATCTGATATTCTTTTCACTGATTGTCTTAGGACTGATAATGTTCTACTGGGATAAAATAGCATCAAAAGAAAAGATATTTTTTGCACTGATTGTCGGAGGGATAATAGGAAATTTGATTGACAGAATAAGTTACGGTTACGTTGTTGATTTCATTGCATTCACATTCTGGCCCGCATTTAATGCCGCGGATTCTGCTTTGACGATAGGAATCGTTGGGTTGATATTCTATAATTGGAAAGAATGAATTATTTTTCTTCTTTCCCCCGGATACTTCGTTGCAGCACATAAATAGCGAAAAGCTTATATAGTTAATCACTATCGATATACTATATGTCAACGCTAACCTTGAAATTTAAAGGCATTGAAGCAGATATGCTGGACGGAATGGTAAGGACCGGATTATTTAATTCGAAATCCGAAGCGATAAGAGCTTCTCTTGTACATTATGGAGTAGAGCTGGGTTTATTGAGAGAAAAGCTCTGGAAACAAATAGAGAGATTTCCGAGGAGGAAAGTGAGCCCTAAGCAGCTTGCCAAGGATCTTGCAAGATTAGAAAATGCCTCCTAAGATATTTATTGATACCTATGTTTTTATCTATTCTTTCGAATTTCCATATTCTAACAGCAGAAAAGTCATTGATCTTCTGAACAAGGGTCAGATAGAGGCGGTTATCTCGAGCAGAGTTTTTACGGAGGTTCTGAATTATTTTAATAAATATCATGGGGAAAAGCTGTCAAAACATTTCAGGAGATATCTTTCTCAATCGTGTTTTTTGATACCGGCTAAATTCGCAGAAGATATTATGGAGAAATTAAAAGGCCAAATAAAAGAAAAAGACCTTGAACAAATAGCAGTAGTGAGGAAATTAAGCATAACTCATTTGGTGGCTTACGACAGAGATTTCAAGGAATTTAAAGAATATACGACACCGAAAGAATTCATAGAACTAATGGGAATTAATGCGTCCGATACAGACTACTAAATAATTATTTCTCAGTTTTTTTATTTATTAATTCATCCAGTTCTTTCTTAAAATCTTCAACATCTGCAAACTGCTTGTACACCGAAGCGAACCTTATGTAAGCGACTTTATCCATATTTTTTAATTTATTTATCACCATCTCGCCGATTGTTTTCGTAGAGACTTCTTTCGTCTCAAGATTTAGAATTTCCTGCTCAATCTCATTCACTGCCTGCTCAATCGCTTCTCTTGAGATAGGCCTTTTTTCGCATGCTTTCAAAAACCCGGATAGAAGTTTCTGCTTGTTGAAAGGCTCTCTCCTTTCATCTCTTTTTATTATACTAAGGTCAACTTTTTCTGCTTCTTCGTATGTTGTGAATCTTTTCTTGCACTTGAGGCATTCTCTTCTTCTTCTTGTTTTTGCGCCTTCTTCTAACTCTCTCTTGTCTGATACTCTTGTTTCTTCATTTCCGCAGAATGAGCAACGCATTGTATTTACCTTAAGTGAATGCTACAATTAGTTGTATATAAATGTTATTGTAGTTGTTTTTATAAACTTAAATGCAGTAAACTGAACTATGCAGCACGTTGCAATAATGAAGAAGTCTTGGGGATTAATTCAGAAGATTCTTTCTGGCGATAAAGTTATAGAATCGAGATGGTACAAATCAAAGAGGGCGCCATGGAATAAAATAAAAGAAGGAGAAATAGTTTACTTCAAGGATTCCGGAAATCCGGTAACCATAAGCACAGAGGTCGATAAAGTTTTGCAATTTTCTGATTTAAGTCCTTCTAAGGTATCAAGGATTTTGAAACAATACGGAAAAGATGATGGACTGAGTGCAGACAAAATTCCTAATTTCTTTCAGTTATTTAGGGACAAAAAATACTGCATGCTTATTTATTTAAAGAATCCCGAGAAAATTAAACCGTTTAAAATAAATAAAAAAGGATTTGGAGCAATGTCTGCCTGGATTTCAATTGATAACGTGAATAAAATTAAAGTTTAGAATTCTTCCAGTTCGCTTAATTTTTCCAGCTGTCCTTTATTTCTTAAATAATTGACCTGAGTTTTTGTATATTTGTAGACGATATCTCCTTTTTCATCTCCGCCGTATTCCCAAGGTTCAACAATCACAACATCTCCTTCCCTTACCCACAAACTTCTTTTTAATCTTCCCGGAATCCTGCAGTTTCTTGTTTTTCCGTCAAGGCATTTTACAATCATTCTAGAAGCGCCGACTCTTTGCTCCACAATTCCGAAAACTTCCCTGTCCCTCGGAATCTTTATTCTTGTAATTTCCTGCTGTGCCTGAATAGCTCTCTCCTCTTCAGTCATCAGTTTGTAAGGCTTTCTTTCCATCAGTACTTTTGATTTTAAGGCTATTTATAAGCTTATTGATGGAATAAAAGTTAGTATTAAGGATTAATTAAAAGTTAGCGTCAGGTGTGAGCGATAGATAAGTCAAAATAAACAGAGTTGAGGGGGTCGCCCCCTACGGGGTTTCAACGATACCCGATCTGAACTTTGTTCAGATGGGCACAGCTCGGCTATGCCGAGATTGTGTCAGATAAGTTAGAATTACATCGCGAACGACGCTAACTTTTTAATTTGTAATTAACGAATAAAATCATGCCGGGGCGCAGCATAAGAATTTATTTTGCAAACAAAACTTTATCTCCGACGTTAATGTTATTTTTTACTGTGAAGTTTCCGTTCACTTCGAGGACATACATTGCTTTCGGACTTGCGTAAATTTTGCACGGCTCTGCTTTGCATGGCAATGCATTGTGGATTGTTGCTATTCTATAATTTTTATCGATAAAAATCATATCTAAAGGAACTACTGTATTTTTCATCCAGAAATTTCTTTGAGCTTCATCATCATAGATGAACAACATCCCGCCCGTCAGGTTTTTTACAAACATCAAGCCTTTTGTCTGCTGTTCGGAAGTCAGCGCTAATTCCAAAGGAATTTTCTGATTATTTATTTCTGCATATCTTATCTCAGAAACATTTATCTGCGAGCATGCAATTAATAAAAATAATAAAGATAAAAATAATAAGATTAGTTTTTTCATTGTAAATCGCTATAGTCCACAACCGCTCTTGGAAGCTTGTTCACGTCGTCATAGCTTATTCTCTGACACATCGTGTTTACATAACATTCTATGAAAGGAAAATCCTCAAGAGAAGCAAAATTCAGGTCGTCAAAAACTAAAATGTAGAAATTTTTGTCAGGATATTTCTTTTTCAAAGTCAATCCTGCCACCAGGTGCTCCTGTCCCGGCTTTAGTGATACCAATACTCCTATATTTTTTGAGGAATGAAACGTTACCTGTCCTTTGTATCTTATATTTTCAAATCTTTTTATTTCTTCTTTAGTTAATTCTCTCACTTTATTTGAAAGAGGATCAGCCATAATAACATGCCTTTCTTTCTGGACAATCAGTCCTTTAGGATGGAACAAACCATCTCCAATATATAGGAACGAGTCAGCATCTGAATTTTTTGTTACTTCAATATTGCATCCGAGAACCTGTCCGAGAATTGTGCTGTTTATATTATGTTCGTCTAAGAACTGCTTCGCTTCTTTCATTAAATGCAGAAACTGGACTGTTGTGACTATTCCTATTTTTCCCTTCAGCAAAGGCAGGGCTTTCTTCAGTACAGGCTTTACATCGACAAATGCCTTAGCAACAACGTATTTTGTTTTCATTGCTAATTCACGCCTAAAAACAGTATATAAATGTTCCTGCACAATTAAGTCAACTCTTATGGCTTTAAGTTGAATTAACCAATAATCCAAAAACTTTAAATATTACCAACTAATCAGGAAAGCTATGGCTCAAAAGCTTAAATTGAACACAGAACACAGCAAGTTCAGGCTCAAACTGCATGTAATTGTCCTGATTGTCATAATTTTGACCAGTCTTGCATTAGGTTTTACAGCGGGGCAAAAAGGCATTCCCGGAATCACCGGAATGGCAGCCAAGAACTGCATATCTCAGCAGGATTTCCAGTTTTTCCTGGATAATGCCAATTCAATTCAGGCAGACTACCAGCAATGTGTTGCTGACTTATGGAATCTTCAACTGACTTACAAGATGGCTGCTGCAAAAGCTCAGAAAGTTGGCAATTCTACTGAATAAATTGTTTTTAATTAAATTATTTAGTTATAATTTTAAACATTTTTTGTTTGTAATTATTAATAAAAATACTTATCCGGGGCTGCTTTGCTAAGTTCGAACTAAGCAGAAATCCCAAGTCAAATAATACTGGTTTAATAACAAACTAAAAAATAAATAACTTTATCTGGAACTGTCAGCCTGTCTTTCCAATTCGTTCTTCTTAGAAATTGCATTTGAATTAGGGCTTAAGTTAAATGCTGCCAAAAGCTCATCAACTAAGCAGTCTTCAATTGATTTTTTAGTGTTGAACGCTTTTTGTGAAGCGCCTTGAGTGATAAATCGTAGCGCCATATCAATCCTTCTCTGAGGAGAGCTTTCAACTGCTTTCGGATATCTTGCACCGCCGTATTCAATCGCGATGATTTCCTCTCTCGGAGCAGCATTTTCAATCGCAGTTATCACAACCTGGATTGGATTCTGCTTTGTTCTTATTTCCAACTGCTCTAAAACTTTTATCATTATTTTTGACACCAACTGTGATTTTCCAGAATTATGGCCGGAGCTTATTTTATGTTTTTTTGCTCTGTGTCCCGCAACCATCATCTTGTTCATCAGTCTTTCAAGAATGAATATTTTCGATTTGTGGAATTTTTGTTTTGCGTACTTAGCTCCAGTTTTAGGCAGAAATCTTGGAGTGACTGTAATGTAGCTCATCAAGCCAGGATCTGAAGATTTTACTCCTATTGCGTCCCATCTGTTGAATGCTTTTACTTCTGTCATTTTATTTTCTTGCCTTCTCGATTATTCCTTTTCTTAACGCATCTAAACTTTGATCATTGACTTTTATTACGCACCATCTTATTCCAGGCAAATCTCCTTTTGCCCTTCCTTTAATTCCACCGATCTGTTCTACAATGACTTCATCATGCTCATCTATCAATTTTGTTGCACCATCTCCGGTGCAGAATGCTGTAACCTGCTTTCCGTTTTTGATTAACTGAACTTTAACGCATTTTCTCATTGCTGAGTTCGGCTGCTTTGCTTCAACCTGTACTTTTTCAAGAACGATTCCTCTTGCCTGAGAGGAACCTTCTAACGGGTCGAATTTTAATTTACTTTGCAAAATTCTTTGAACGTATTTTTTCTTAAGCCAAAGGCTGGTATGCCTTCTATGCCTTAGCTTCTTTGCAGAATTCAGTCCGTTTGATTTCTTGCCCATGAATATTCCTGCTTTATGGTGGTTTATAAAGATTGTTATGTGATTTAGGTTAATTATTTACAATATGGAAGGTATATAAAGATAAACACTGAGAACTTGGAGAACATCTTGAAGAATCATAAAACAAATATCTAAAATCTTTCCACACGTGCTTCTCTTAAACTTTTCCTAAAATATAATCAACAACATTCTCTGCAGTGTATTTCATTCCGTGTTTTCCAACGAGTTCTTTTACTGCAGTAAAATCGGCACCCGATGTCACTAAAGGCGGTTCTCCCGGCATTCCGAGACCGATTGTGGCCATAAGTCCATTGCACAGGCAAATTCTTCCTTCCGCTTCTTCAGGACTTCCGCCTTTTCTTACAAATCCTTCAACAGGTTCGGCAGGACATCTTGTTATTATTCTTCCGCCTGCATCCTCGCATATTTCTATTAGATGTCCAAGACTGCAAACCCTCTCTCTTTTATCATACGTTTCCTGAGTTCCAACTGTTCCAGGCAGCTGAAATATTTTGAAGGGGAATCCAGTCGGTGATGCTCTTGCGCTCGTGAGTACTTTTGCAGTGCCGTTAATTATTTCTTCGAGAGCCTGCTGTTTTAATTCAGTGGTTATTCCTGAGTCCTGTGAAAATGCAAAAGGAGTTCCAACCTGCACCCCGGATGCGCCGTGAGATATCGCTTCAGCAAGTCGCGCAGAGTAGTTTCCTGCAAGCCAATAAGGTTGATGTCCTCCGTTTTGTTTCAATAACATCGCGAGTAAATCAAAATTCATTTCGTCTTTTGGTCCGTAAAGAGGTTCGCCTATATCATTTAATGTTTTGCTCCTTGCAGGAGGATTGTGTCCGCCGGCAATCGGTCCTTCAAAAACATAACCGTCAGCATTCGGCAGTCCTTTTACACCAAGGTGATTTCCAACAACTCCTAAAAATACCGGTCTTTTTACTTCAGATTTGCCGTATCTCTGAGGGCTGAAAACTATGCTGTATTTTTTATCGCTCACGGAAACGCTCATTTTGCCGTCATTTCCTGAAGTAAACGATGAAAGAATTTCAGGAATTTCTCTTGGAAATCCTGCGCCTATGAGAATAACATCAACTCCTGCAAGCATCGCTCCGTAAAGCGTAGGGAGCTGCGCCCATTCTATTTTATTCAGAAAATTCGCACCGACTGGATTGCTATGCCCTCTTTTTGCTAAGTGTACCTGTGTAAATGCGCCAGCAACGAGTGTGTCTTCTAAATCTTTATTTTTTAATCTAAATTCTGCATTGTTTATTTTTTCAAAAGAAGGAAACTGATTGAGGATGTATTTCTCGTCATTAGCTTTTCCATCCTTGATATAGAATCTGTCAATAGTTCTCTTTGCGATATCTTGATTCGGAAAATGACCAAGTGCATCTCTTAATTCTCCTCCGGAATCCCCATTCTGCAGTCCTCTTATGAGAAGATTGTCTGCCGCCGTTGCAGAAATGACTCCCAATTGACCATAACCAGAAACTTTTCGTGCAAGTCTGTATCCTGAAACTCCTGCACCCATTCCACCTTGGATGATTCTCTTGCTTGAGATGCTGCTTACGTTGGACATATTTCTGAGACTTACTAAGGGATATAAATATGTTCTTTTTTATATAAGTAATGATTTTTAAACAACCTTTATCTCCTTGACATCGACATATCTTCTGATATATTCCTCAAGTTTTCTCAGGTTTTGCGCGGCCCTTCCAATCAATAATCCTTTTACCTTTGAATCGGCGCTTTCGAGAACAACAATTCCGTTTTCTTCATAGATATTGTCAGCTTTCAGAGGATGGATAAAATTCTTAATAAGCTTCAGTGTATCAGAACTGAATTCAACAATCTTTATTTTTTTCTTAAGAATCTCAGCAAGCCTTTTCACATTAGAAGCATTCTTTCCGATTGCTTTGCTGAGTTCATTCTCCGAAACAATGAATATTATCTTTTCTTCCTCGACAATGCAATCTTTTAATTTAGCGTGAGTTACATTGTCAAATGTTTTCATTATGTTAAGAACATTTATGTCGAAAACAACTTTTGTATTCATTTTATTTTTGCAAAGAAGCAACAGAAACAGAGAATGGCTTCTTGACGACAACTCCCATTTCCTCGCTCGTTATATCCAGTTTGTATATTTTAACATTGAACTTCTTTGAGATTGTTTCAATATCTTCTTTGACATTTTCAGCAGTATTCGAAGAAAGGAATATCTCTTTTAATTCTCCCTTTTTCAGATTCTTCAGAGTTCTGTCTGCTCCAAGCAGCAATTTCTTGCTTCCTACATGTTTTTTCAGTTCTGCTAAACTCATTTTTTATTCTCCTTATCTTTCATAACAATTCTTGACTGTCCTGTTCCAATCGGAACAATCTGGTTTATCATCACATTTTCAACTACTGAATTCAAAGGATCTCTTTCTCCCACTAAAGCTGCGTTGATGAGGTGTTTTATCGGCGTCTCAAATGATGCACGGGCTAAAACTGAACTTTTTTCTCCGATGATTCCGTATCTTGTGATGCCTTTTATCATCCCGTCAACTGTCATCATATCTGCTACGAGCATGATGTGTCTTTCATCGACATTTAAACCTTGAGATTCAATTATTTTATAAATCTCATTTATGATTGAGGCTCTTGCAGCTTCTATTCCGAAAACAGCGTTAAGCTCAAAGATATCATTTGATGTCGTTCTATGAACATCAACAGCTTCCATTCCCAAAATTGCCTTGAGATTTGATCCTGCTGTTATTATTACATATTCCTCTCCTCTTTTCACAGGAAGGACCTGTGTTATGTTTTTTACTCCCGCGACAAATACATGTCTTAACAGCTCTTTCAGTTTGTAGACTTCATTTACTCCCGCTTCCTTGCTCGTCACCGGAACTGAAATTTCTCTTCCGTTCTGCTTTACAGGAAGTTTAGCTGCTTTTTCTATAGCTTTTATTATCAAAGAAGGTGTAGCTCCTATTAATTTTAATTTATCTTCATCCAGTGTGAATGAAACGGTGTTTTCTGCAAGATCAATTATGAATTCTTTTACCAATTCGCCGAGTCTTGTCTCTTTTATCTGAACAGCCAGTTCCTTGATGTTCTTTCCTGATTTGTAAGGCTCTTTGAGATATATCTCCATCATAGGAGTTTCAATCGATTTTCTTCCGTCAAGGATCTCGATAAGCCTTGGAAGACCTGTCGTGACGTTCATTTCCGCAACTCCTGCGAGATGGAATGTTCTTAATATCATCTGAGTGCCCGGTTCCCCGATTGATTCTGCTGAAATTATTCCAACACTTTCTCCCTGGGCGACTTTTGCCAGTTCGTATTCTTTCATGACATCTTCATATATCTTTTTTATTTTATCTGCAGATGTCCCTTTCGGTATGCAGTCCTCTACATCTTCAATTATTTTTTTTGTCAATTTTGATTTTATCTCTTCTGTGTTCATCCGAGCACCTTGTCAACTATTCTTTTGACATTAAGTTTTCCGTTCTCTGATTTTGAAACATCAATTCCGTCTTCTCCGTACTTGAACTGGATTATTTTTCCTGATGAATCCCTGACTGTCTCATCATATTCAACTCTTAGGTCCTGCATCGCATTTGCAAGCCTTCTGTAAAGATAACCTGATTTAGGAGTTCTCAGTGCAGTATCCATCAGTGCGTCCCTTCCTGTCATCGACATGAAGAAAAATTCATACGGTTTTAATCCTGTCTTGAATCCTGCTGAGATGAATCCTCTCGCTTCCGGTCCGATATCATCTTTCTTGAAAGCAGAAAGCGTCCTGTTTTTGTAACCTTGCCCAATCCTTCCGCCGTGAAGGGCCTGCTGTCCTACACATGCTGACATTTGAGTTAAATGTAAAAACTTTCCTGCCGCTCCCGACTTGATCATTACTTCAAGATGAGAGTCTTTTGTTGCATTGTCTGAGATAGTATTTGCAATCTTGTTTCTTGCCTTGTTGAGCGTTTCAAGTGCTCTCATCTCAAATGTTTCCCTCAGTGTTTTTCCGGGGAAAGTCTCCATTGTCCCTTTGTGGAATGCGCTGATTAATTCATCGACTTTTTCATATGCACTTTCCAGAACAGAATTGATTTCTGACTGCGCCTTAAGCGATAAATCAAGATCTGATAATGCTGCACTCTGTCCGTACTCCATCAAAGTCACAATTCCAAGCTTGAAAATTTTCCCAAGCAAATCTGCTGTAAATTCTTCCCCGTACTGTTTGTGAATATGTCTTAGGAACAATCCTGCTCCCTCTCCCAAATTTGCATCATCCATGTGACCTTCAATAAGCTGGCCGTCTTTTATTATAACTGGATTTCCGTCCTTTGATTCTCCTTTGAATGAAAAATCAAGAGGGATAAGAAGGCTGAAAAGTTCTTTTCCGCTCACAGTATCTTTTTTCGGAAGTCTCTTGAAATCCTCGATCCCTATCGCTGAAGCAAGTTCAACTGCTTTTTTTCTTGGGAAATTAAGTTTTTTTGTTAAGATATAATTTCCGGAAAGCGCGTCCTGGGTTCCTCCTATGATTGCAAGTCCGTATCTTGGGGAAATTATCTGAGTCTGGACGAGCATAAGTATCTCTGCTTCTGCTCTTGCCTCTTCTGTCTGAGGAATATGAAGGTTCATCTCATCTCCGTCAAAGTCTGCGTTGTAAGGAGCGCAAACAGCTACATTAAGCCTTAATGTTTTTCCCGGGAGAATCCTTACTCTGTGGCACATCATGCTCATTCTGTGCAGTGAAGGCTGTCTGTTAAAAATTGCAATATCCCCGTCCATCAAATGCCTTTCAACAACATATCCCGGCTGCAGTTCTTCAAGACATGCTTCCTGAGTTTCGCTTGTTATCTTTTTCTTTTTTCCATCAGGTCTTATGATGTAATTTGAACCGGGATATTCGCCTGGTCCTTTTTTGACAAATTCTTTTAAGTATTCAATGTTCCAGTCAGTAACTCTTTCAGGAACTGTAAGTTTTTTAGCGATTGCTTCAGGAACACCGACTTCATTTATAGAAATCATAGGATCAGGAGAAATGACTGTTCTTGCCGAGAAGTTTGTCCTTTTTCCAGCTAAGTTGTGCCTTATTCTTCCTTCTTTTGATTTTATTCTTTCGCTTATTGTTTTCAAAGGCTGCCCATTTCTATGTCTGGCAGGAGGGAGCTGTGCAACCTCGTTATCGAAGAATGTTGTTATGTGATACTGCAGTAAGTCCCATAAATCTTCAATTATGATTTCAGGAGCACCTGCGTTAATATTTTCAAATAATCTCTGGTTGATTCTTACGATATCTCCTAATTTATGAGTTAAGTCATCTTCGCTTCTTTCTCCTGATTCAAGCGTGATGGACGGCCTCATAGTTACAGGAGGAATTGACATCATGGTAAGGATAGACCATTCTGGCCTTGCGACTTCCCCGTTGATTCCCATGACGTGCAGTTCTTCGTTTGGTATTTTTTCCAATCTTGATCTTATTTCAATCGGACTTAATCTTTTATCATCTTCAAGGAAAGTATAAGGCTTCTCAAGGGTGACTTTCATCTGCTTTGATTTGCAGTGCGGACACTTTGTTGCTGTCTTGAGAGAAGCGACTATCTCGACAATTCTTTTTCTTCTCTCCTCGACTCCTCCTTCTTCTTCTATTTTTTTTAATTCTTCTGTGAGGGAAGCTATCTTGTCCTGCGGAATTAAAATTCTTCCGCATTGCTTGCATGTGCTTCTCAATAGTGAAAGAACAAGTGTTATGAATTTTATGTGCATGATAGGCCTTGCCAATTCCATGTAGCCGAAGTGCCCCGGACATTCTTTTATTTTCTGGCCGCATGTCTTGCATCTCAAACCAGGATCGATAACTCCCATCCTGATATCCATCAGACCGCCATCGACAGGATAGCCTTCTCTGTCATAAAGCTCAGGAGTTACTATTTTTGCAGCAGACATTTTCTTTAATGTTGCCGGGTCAAATAATCCGAAAGCGATACTCCCTATTTTCTTGTAAACAACCTGATCGTCCATTAATACTTATCCTCCAGCGAAAGCTTTAGATTTATACCAAGAGATTTTAATTCATCGATTATCAGCTTAAATGCATAGGCCATCTCGACATTTGCAAGCTCTGAATCCTCTCCGCAGATCGGGCACATCTTCTGTTTCTTGTATTCGTTGTAGTAGCCTACAGAGCCGCATTTTTCGCAGACAGGTATTATTGTTCTGTCTGAATCAAATCTTTCCTTCAGCAGCAGCGCAGCTCCGTTCGCGACGAAAGTATCTTTTTCCATCTCTCCCAATCTTAAGCCGCCTTCTTTGGACCTTCCTTCTGTCGGCTGTCTTGTAAGCAGCTGTATAGGCCCTCTTGCTCTTGAAAGCAATTTATTTGCAACCATGTATCTTAATCTTAAGTAAAACATATTTCCGACATAGATTCTTGCGATATATTTCTCTCCTGTTTCTCCATTGTACATCGTTTCTGTTCCGTCTTCCCTGAATCCAAGTTTTGCCAGTTCTAATCTTAAGTCTTTTTCAGGCTCTGATTCGAAAATTGTTCCGTCAATCCTTCTTCCGCTCAGTGCTCCTGTTTTTCCTCCAAGCATCTCGATAAGATGGGAAACCGTCATACGTGACGGGATTCCGTGCGGACTTGTCAAAATATCAGGAGTGATTCCTGATGCTGTGAAAGGCATCTCTGACTGAGGAACAATCATACCGACAATTCCTTTTTGTCCGTGTCTTGATGTGAATTTATCCCCTATTTCCGGGATTCTCTGGTCCCTCATCCTCACCTGGACTAATTTATTTCCTTCCTCACTTTCAGTCACTAAAACAAAATCAACAACTCCTGTTTCTCCGTGCTTGATTGCTGTCGAGCTTTCTCTTCTTACATTTGTACCAAGATTATACTCGTCCATTGAGCTCAGGAATCTTGGAGGGCTTGTTTTTCCTATGACAACATCATCTTCACCGACTTTCGCTTCAGGATATATCATTCCGTCGTCCTGCAGGTATCTGTAATCTTTCTCAGTCCTGTATCCTTTTGTTTCTTTGTCAGGAGTCCCTATTTCGTCCATTAATCCGCCCGAATATCTTATTTCTTCAGTTGTTTCCGGCCTGAAATATGTTGATCTGAACAATCCCCTGTCTAAAGAACCCTGATTGATGATGACTGCATCTTCGATATTATATCCTTTGTAGCTCATGATTGCAATCACGACATTCTGGCCAGTGGGGTGCTTGTCATAATCGATAACATCGTAAGTCATTGTTCCTACAAGAGGAACCTGAGGCTCGTGCATGAGATTTACATCCATGTCAAATCGTACAGGATAGTTTGCAGCATACCAGCCGACTGCATGTTTCTGATTTTTAGCTCCGAAATTGATTCTTGCTCCCTGGTTGTGGCTTCCATAAGGGACTAATGAAGCAATCATCCCAAGCATAACAAGCGGGCTGATTTCCATATGAGTATGCTCTTTCTTCAAATCTTTTTCATAAAATGCGACAAGCGCGTTTTCTTCTTCAGCCGCATCAAGATATTCGACAACACCCTGTCTTAACAGATCACTCCAAGTTAATTCATTCTTCATCAGCTGCTGGATATGCTTCTCATTAAGAAGAGGTTTTCCGTCTTTCACGACAAGAAGAGGCCTTCTTACCCTTCCTCTCGTAGTGTCTATGAATATTTTATTCTGCTCATCATCGTAGTAAATATTGATATTATTGGAAATCGAGCCTTTTCTTCTTTGATCTATCATATTTGAGATTATCTCTTTTGCATTTTCCGTCTCTCCTACAAATTTGAAATTAAGATAGACTTCAGTCATTGAATCACCTTGACTCCATTTTGTTTAAGCAAATCGATAACTTCTTTTTCAGGACTTTCTGATGTGATGTCTGCCATCATGGCTAAGTTTTTCCTTAACCCGATGTTGGTTCCTTCCGGAGTTTCGACCGGGCATAATCTTCCAAGATGAGTTGGATGCAGTTCTCTCGCTTCAAAGTTTTCCTGAGTTGTGCTCAAAGGAGAGACAACTCTCTGAAGATGGCTGATAGTTTCAAGCGTATTGAGCCTTTGGATTCTCTGGCTGATTCCTTTTCTTCCGCCGACCCACGTTCCTGTTGCCATGCTCGAATATATTCTCTGTGTCAGCAATTTGTCCCTGATTATTACTTTAATGCTTGGGAATTTTCCTCTTTTTACTATTCTCTGGAAATTGTAAAGGATATCTCCTATCAAAACTTTCAGATTGACTCTGAATAAATCTGCAAGCAGATCCCCCGCCATTTTCAGCCTCTTATTTGCATAATGGTCTTTCTCATCGGAGGTTATCTCTTTTCTTGCTGTCCTTATGAATTGATTAAGATATTTGCAGAGGTTTTTTGCCTTGTAAAGCCTATCTCCTGTTTCAATTCCCAAATGAGGCAATAAATATTTATCAAGCATATCGGCCATCCTTTCAACCCTGACTTCCCTTGGCTGGGTTATTCCTGTCTTTTTGGCCAAAAAATCCATCGCGTCCTCTTCTGTTTTTATTGTATTGAATTCAATTAAATTAACAAGAACCTCATCATAAGGATTATCTCTTGATATGGTATTCATTATTTCTTCATCCTTGAGCATTCCAAGAGCTTTCAATAAAACAATAGCAGGTACCCTTTTCAATCTTGTAAATGTGACATAGAAAATTCCGTCTTTTAATCTTTCGACCGAATGAGGTATCTTGAACGATCCTTTTTCAGAGAATAATTTTCCGACATATTCGCTTGCCCCCAGATTTGCTTTTTCAACCAATAATTTATTTGGCGCCAAATCTTCGATATTTACCAGAACTTTCTCTGTTCCGTTGATTACAAAATAACCGCCGGGCTCATTAGGGTCTTCTCCTTTTGCAGAAAGCTCTTGTTTGTTTAATTTGCTCAGGTGGCAGAATTTTGATTTAAGCATTATTGGCAAAGAACCAATCTGCGCTGTGAATGTCTCCCTCTGGATTCCGTTGATATGTGCTGAAATGTTTATGAAAATCGGAGCTGCGTATGTTAATTTCCTTACTCTTGCTTCCGCAGGGAATATTTTTCTTTTTGAGCCGTCTGCTTCTGTTATTTCAGGCTCGGTAATCCATATCTTGTCAAGCCTTATCTTAAAATCATCAACATTGTGCGGAATGATTGTCGGCTCAATCACTCTGTTTTCATTTATAATTACATCGAGCTCTTTTTCTATGAAATGATTGAATGATTCTATACTTGATGAAACTAATGAGTTTTCCTCAAAATATTTTTTAATCAGTTTTTTAGACTCAAGCATCGACAACACCCCTGAAGAAAACAGTTTCTTTTGCCGTTGCACTTTTTCTTGTTATTCTGATTATATCGCCGACTTTT